>Ga0209759_1000036_pt1 | contig 261374 bp, 219 predicted proteins | sample AraplaCL_Col_mMS_FD_184261 | JGI IMG/M metagenome (GOLD analysis project Ga0209759, IMG submission 184261) | Arabidopsis root microbial communities from the University of North Carolina, USA - plate scrape CL_Col_mMS (SPAdes) (version 2) | ecosystem: Host-associated > Plants > Roots >... | reverse complement strand
TCTCTCGAACCCGGTCGCTCACTCAACGTACTGACGAATGATTAACCTCACTCCTCCACAGAAGAGTCAGGCAACCTTCCTTTCATTACTGTGTGAGACTTGATACTTTCGCTTTTCCGCCAGACCCAGAAGAGTCCGGCGTAGCGTCGTCGCATCAAGCGCCCACACTTATCGGCTGTTAGTTTTTAAAGATCATTCGCCAAGAAGCTCTGCTTTCTTCGCGTCCGTCGTCAAACGGGAGGCGAATTATGCGATGCCCCCTGCCCTGCGTCAACCCCTTCTCTGCAATTATTTTCGAAAAAGGGAGAAGACGGGGAAAAGACCCGGCCACCAGTCACCCTGCAATCGCCGGTAAATTAGTTGGTCATCCGATTTAATTCAGATACCCGATTGTCGGCGCGCATTGAAGACCTTTGTCCACGACAGACGCAATTCAAGTTCTCCCGTCTCCCAGTGGTCGCACGATTTCAGATAGTCGCGAAACCGGCGAGTAGAGAAGCGGACGCCGGTCAACCGATCAGTTCTTCTGGCGTGAAGCGGCGCGCGCTCCAGGCGTGAGCCATTCTCTCGCAGCGGCCAAGCCGTATCGTGCCCTCTTCAAAGTCGACGAATACGACTTCATCCGCGTGGACGGGGCGCGCCGCCTCATCCGCCGTGCGGCCGTCGGTCAATATCCACAGCCAGCGCTGCTGCGCGGGCCTGCGCCGTGCGTTGCGCTCGAGCAATTGCGTCGCGCATCGAACGCCGGCTGCAAACGGCGTACCGCCGCCGCCACCAATCGGATCGAGCCATCGCTCATTCCACCAGCGCGGTACCGCGGGCCCGAAACGCACGTCCGCTCCCGCTCCGCCGAAACAGATCAGTGCTGCGTCCGCACGCATCGCGCTCACACGGTCGAACAGCGCAATCAACAACCCCTTGGCGAGTGCGAGCCGCGCTCCGCCCAGCATGGAGCCGGAACAGTCCAGCACGAAGCAATGCAGCACGCCTTTGCGTGGCATCTCGCGCACGAAACGCAGATCGTTTGCACTCAACGCGGCCCGCCTTTGTCGGCCCATGGCGATGAGCGTCTGCGGCCATGCAATCCGTCGGCCGACATCGCCATGCATCGGCGCTCGTGCATCGCCGCGCGAGCGCGAGGACGCATCCGCCCGTTGCCGCCATCGAAAACCGCTAAGCGAGTCAGCGGCGGCGCCCTTCCGATGGCTCAGCGTTTTTTTAGTGGAAGCGGTACGACGCCTTTGACGTGTGTGGTCCCAACCGGCTGCGCAGGCAAATAACCCCAATCGCTGTCACCGCCCTCGCTATCTTGCTGCAATGGTCCGGGCTCAGCGGAATCCGCCGACGAAACGCGTTGCCCCGCCTCGCTGCTGCCAGGGGTCGCGCCCCGCGCGCGCCGCCTGTGCACAAGCACCGCCTCCACAACGCTATCGACATGCTGCGTCGTGACCGCGTCCGCAAGATCCCACGCGGCCAGAGCACGTGCCGCGCGAAGCATCACGAGGTCGGCGCGCAAGCCGTCCACGGCGGCGTCGATACACAACGCGCTCACGTGCGCGTGCAGTGCGTCGTCGAAGGAAAGTCGCGGCAGCGCCTCACGGGCCGCACGAATCCGCTCGAGGTACTGCGCCTGTTGCTGCGCATAACCAGCGCGAAAGCCGGCAGGATCGAGCTCGAATGCGAGCCGCGCTTTCACGATCTGCTCGCGCACGCGCGGTTCGAAGCAGTTCTGCAACTCCACCATCAAGCCGAAACGGTCGATCAATTGCGGCCGCAACTCGCCCTCTTCCGGATTCATCGTACCGATCAGCACGAAGCTCGCCTCGTGAGTATGCGATACGCCATCGCGCTCAACGGTGTTCACACCGCTCGCCGCCGCATCGAGCAAGGCATCGACGAGCGCATCGGGCAGCAGGTTGACTTCGTCCACATACAGCACGCCGCGATGCGCTTTCGCAAGCAGCCCGGGCGAGAAGCGCACGGAGCCGTCGCGCAGCACGGTTTCGATATCGAGCGTGCCGATCAGGCGATCCTCGCTTGCGCCAAGCGGCAGGTTCACGAGCTGCCCGTGCGGAAGCAACTCGGCAAGCGCACGCGCCGCCGTTGATTTCGCCGTTCCGCGCGGCCCGCTCACCAGCACGCCGCCGATTCCCGGATCGATCGCCGCGAGCAGCAACGCCTGCTGCAACGCGCTTTGTCCGATCAACGCGGCAAACGGAAAAGCGGGTTTTTGCGCCGAGCCTTGATGAGCACTTTCCGTGACGGCATTCATGGTTGCATCCCTTCAATCTGCTGTTCGCTCGCGAGCAGATGCTGCTCGACCTGCGTGCGATAGTCGCCTGGCGACTGCCACAACCCGCGCTGCATCGCCTCCAGCAGCCGCTCGCAAATGGAATGCAGCGCATGGGGGTTATGCTGCTGCAGGAATTCGCGCGTGTGCGGATCGTTCACATAAGCATCGGCGACGAGCGCATATTGATGATCGGCGACCACGCGTGCAGTTGCGTCATAGCCGTAAAGATAATCGACGGTGGCCGCGATTTCAGCGGCGCCTTTGTAACCATGCCGCTTCACCCCGTCGATCCATTTGGGGTTCACTACGCGCGAGCGCACTACGCGCGCGATTTCCTCGTGAAGCGTACGAACCCGCGGCGCGGTGGGGTTGCTGTGATCCGCGTGATAGACACTCGGCTGGTTGCCCGCGAGATGCCGCACGGCCGCGACCATCCCGCCCTGAAACTGGTAGTAGTCGTTGGAATCGAGCAGATCGTGCTCGCGGTTGTCCTGATTCTGCAAGACGACGTCCATGGCGGCGAGACGCGCGCCGAACGCCTGACGCGCCTCTTCGCCCGCGCTTTTTTGCGTGTAGGCATAACCGCCCCACGCCTGATAGGCATTCGCGAGATCCGCGTCCGTCTGCCAATGCTGCGAGTCGATCATGTCCTGCAAGCCGGCGCCGTATGCGCCTGGCCGCGCGCTGAAGACGCGCCATCCGGCGCGCTTGCGGGCCTCGGCGGCATCCATACCGCGCGCGATCAACGCGTCGCGTTCGCGCATGACACGCGCGCGGATCGGATTGACCTCTGCAGGTTCATCGAGTTCGGCGACGGCTTGCACTGCGGCGTCGAATAGATGCATGACGTTCGCAAACGCGTCGCGAAAGAAGCCGGACACGCGCAACGTGACGTCGATGCGCGGACGATCGAATGCCTCGATCGGCATGATCTCGAAGTCCGTCACGCGATGGCTGCCCGGTGCCCACTTTGGCCGCACCCCAAGCAACGCGAGCGCCTGCGCGATATCGTCGCCGCCCGTGCGCATGGTCGCGGTGCCCCACACGGAAAGACCGATGGCGCGCGGATAATCGCCGTGTTCCTGCACATGCCGTTCGATCAATTGCTGAGCCGACTTCAAACCGAGCGACCATGCCGCTTGTGTCGGAATCGCGCGCGTGTCGACCGAATAAAAATTGCGGCCCGTCGGCAACACGTCGGGCCGGCCGCGCGACGGCGAACCGCTCGGCCCGGGTGGCACGAAACGGCCTTCGAGGCCGCGCCTGAGCTGCATCATTTCCTGCGTGCCGCACGCGTCGAGCCGGGGCAACACGTCCTCACGCAGGCGCTCGATCACGCGTTCGGCTTGCGGCAGCCTATCCTGCGCGCAGGCATTTGAAGTGTCGTCCGGCTCGCCGCACACGGCAGACAGCAACTGCGCGGCTAGCAGCTCCAGACGCTCGCGCGTATCGCCGCCATGGCGCCAGGGCGCATCGCTCACGCGTTGCAGAATCTCGGGACGCGGGCCCGTCCATGCGGCGGACCAATCGACCGACAACGGATCGAAGAAATGATCGATCTGCAGATCGCGCGCCAATGCATCGATCAGGCCCGCGTTGCCGCCTTGCCCGTGGCCGACGGGAAAGCGCCCTAGCGCGAGCAAGGTATCGCGGCGTTGCACGCCTTGCGGCGATTGGCCGAACGTGTGCAGACCGTCGCGGATCTGCGCCTCTTTCAATTCGCACAGCCAGGCATCGACGCGCGTGAGCAGCCTATCTTCATCGTCCTCGCCCTTCGGCTCGGAGAGACTCAATTCTTCGTGCAGCCGATGTTCGACGATCGTCGCGAGAATGGTACGCCGCAAGAGCTTCGAGCGGCGCGGGTCAACCATCAGCGCTTCATAGTATTCGTCGACCTGGCGTTCGAGATCCTGCAACGGTCCATAACTTTCCGCGCGCGTGAGCGGCGGCATCAGGTGATCGACGATGACCGCCTGCGCGCGGCGCTTGGCCTGGCTACCTTCGCCCGGATCGTTGACGATGAACGGATAGAGATGCGGCATCGGCCCGAGAATCAGATCGGGCCAGCACGACTCGCTCAACGCGACGCTCTTGCCCGGTAGCCATTCCAGGTTGCCATGCTTGCCGACATGCACGAGCGCGTCGATGCCGAACTGGTGCCGCAGCCAGAAATAGAACGCCAGGTACGCATGCGGTGGCACCAGCTCGGCATCGTGATAGCTCGCGTAATCACCCTGCTCGCGCGAACGCGACGGCTGAATCCCGACGAACACGTGGCCGCAGCGCCAACCCGCAATCATGAAACGGCCGCGCCGCACGGCCGGGTCCCTTTCCGGCGCGCCCCACCGCGCATTCAGCGCGTCACGCACCGGCGCTGGCAGCGCGTTGAAATACGCGAGGTAGTCATGAAGCGCGAGACTTTGCAATGCGGGCCGCAGATCGCGCACAACAGGGTCGTTTGTCACGCCTTCGGTCAGTTTTTTCAGCAACGCGTCGCCGCTGTCCGGCACTTGCGCGACGCGATACCCCTCGTCGCGTAGCATCGACAGAATGCCGACCACTGACGCCGGCGTGTCGAGCCCCACACCATTGCCGATGCGCCCCTCGCTCATCGGATAGTTCGCGAGAATCAGCGCAAGTTTCTTGTCCGCGTTATCGAGCGAGCGCAGCCGGCACCAGCGGCGGCTCAATTCAGCGAGAAAACGCACGCGCTCGAAATCCGGCTGATAGCGCACCACGTCGACTTCCGTATGTGGACAGCGATAGGCGAGTCCCTTGAAACTGATGGCCCGCGTGATGATGCGGCCGTCCACTTCCGGCAGTGCGATATGCATGGCGATATCGCGCGAATTGAGGCCCTGGTTATCCTTCTGCCAGTCATCGCGATTACCGCCGCTCAGAATCACCTGGAGCACAGGCGCATCGCCTGCGAGCGCGGGCGGCTCCGGGTCGTCGATTGCCGAGGCCGCGAATGCAGTCGTATTGAGCACCAGCGCCGCGTTATGTTGCGCGCACAACGATTGCACGACTTCGCGGCTCATCGCATCTTTCAGCGACGTGATGGCAAGCGGCAACGGATTCACACCTTCGGACTCGAGCGCCTCGATCAGCGCGTCGAACACGGCCGTGTTGGCCGCCTGCAAGTGCGCCTTGTAAAACAGAATTGCAGCGACGGGCGCGTCGTGCCGCCAGCGCACCTGCCAGTCGGCGATAGTAGGCGTATCGCATGCCGGATGATAAAGCGATGCGGCCGGCAGCGCGCGCGGCGGCGCAGGTTCACGCCCCCAGCCGAGCGTCCGATACGCGATGCAGCGCAGAAACGCCTCTGCATTGTGCGGACCGCCTTCACGCAGATAGCGCCACAACTGGTGGCAGAGATCCGTGTCCGCGGTACTGCGCGCAAGCAGGTTCGGATCTTCCTGCAGATCGCCCGAGAACATCGCCAGTGTCTGCTGTTTGCGCTCCGCCAGCGCGACCACCTGCTCAATGCCGTAGGGCCAATACGCCTCGCCGCCGAGGTGATCGACCACGACCACCCGTGCATGCTGCAACACGTCCTCGACATAGAAGTCCACCGACGCCGGTTGCCGCAGATACGTGACATTCGCGAGGCGCACGCTCGGAAACCCCTCGCCGAGACGGGGAAACACGCTCGCGAGCAGCGACAGCGTGGTATCCGCCGAACTCAGCACGACGATGTCCGCGGGCCGCTGGTCGATCCGGATCACGCCTTGCGTATCGTCGACGAAACCGCCCGGCGTGGTGCGCAGCAGATGCATGGACGTCTACGCCTGTTGCACAGCGAGGCCGGCCACGCTCGCGCCGAGCGCGGCATCGAATGCGCGTTGCAGCGCGGCCTGATCGAGATCCTCGCCTATCAGCACGAAGCGGCTCTCGCCGCCCTCGCCTGCCTGCCAGCGTCGGTCGAAATAGCTGTCGAAGCGGCGCCCCACGCCTTGAATGACGAGGCGCATGGGCGCGCCCGGCAATGCGGCGAATCCCTTGACGCGATAAATCGTGTTGTTTTCGACGAGCCCTTGCAACGCCGCTATCACCGCCTCGCGCGACGGCGCGCTCGCCCGCACGATGACTGAATCGAATTCGTCGTGGTGATGATCGGCGTCCTCCGCCGAGCCGTGATGATCGTGGCGCAAGTGGATCGTTTCTTCCGATGCCGCCTCGAGTCCGAACAGCGTGTGCAGATCGAGTTGCCCCATGTGCGCGCGCACGATTTTCACTTGCGGCGGAATGTCCTCGCGGATCAGCGCTTCGACTGCGTTTTGACGTGTTTCATCGAGCAGATCGGTTTTGTTGAGAATCACGAGATCCGCTGCGGACAACTGATCCTCGAACAATTCGTGCAGCGGCGACTCATGGTCGAGGTTAGGATCGGCCTTGCGTTGCGCGTCCACGGCGAGCGGATTGTCGGCGAACTGACCGCTTGCGGCAGCCGGGCCGTCCACGACCGTAATCACCGCGTCCACGGTGAAGCTGCTTTTGATCTGCGGCCAGTTGAACGCCTGCACAAGAGGCTTCGGCAACGCGAGGCCCGACGTTTCGATCAGCACATGGTCGATCTGCTCGCGACGCTCGACGAGCTTTTCCATCACCGGAAAGAACTCTTCCTGCACCGTGCAGCACAGGCACCCGTTCGCCAGTTCATACAATTGACCTTCAGTCTCGACGCCATTTTCGTCGCAGCCGATCCCGCAGCCCTTCAGGATCTCACCGTCGATGCCGAGTTCGCCGAATTCGTTGACGATCACCGCGATCCGCTTGCCGCCCGCGTGCTGAAGAATGTGCCGCAGCAGCGTGGTCTTGCCGCTGCCGAGAAAGCCCGTGACGATGGTGACAGGAATCTTGCGCATCTGGGTTTGCATCGTGAGATCCATCCTGGAGAGTTGCAGCTGCGGGCCGGCGTGTTCGCTCACTGCCGCACACAACACGGCATTGCCAGGCGCGGGGACGAACGGCGGCCTTCGCTATAACAGGAAAAACGCAGAAAACGGGTATGAGGGCTGAGCGCAGCGCCGCATCCCCGCGACGTTCGCCCTTCGTGTTCCGGCCGGTATCCGGGCTGGCGAAAGCGCCGCTTCCCCTTCCCGGACGAGTGATTTCTCGCCCAGTGGTGATATGCCCACGCGGCCTTGCGCGGGGACATCGAAGCCGGCTCCGCGCGCCATGCAAACCAGCATGGCGACGCATTTCGCTTACCGTTGCGGGGGCAGCACAGGTTGACCCGATCCATGCGAGGCGGGCGCCCTGTTTCCCGTTTAACTGTGTACGCACGAGCGCGCACACGAGCACCAGAAGTGCGTGCGAGTGTAGGCCCGGCGCCTCACGCAGTCAAGGAAACGCAAGCCCGGCGCCCTTATCCGAAGCATGTGCCGTGTGCTATCGTATGCGCGCGTTTGGTGCCCGCACATGCGTTCGCATGTGCAGTTAAACGGGAAACAGGCAGCGCGTCGCGCGCTCAATCTGTGCTGTCCCCGCAACGGTAAGCGGCCTGCGGCGTTTTTTGCGCCGCGCATGCGTTTTCACTGCCACTGTCCGCGACATTCACACGAATGCGGGCGGGAAGGCAAAACGCGTGCGGCCGCCAGCCCGGATACCGGCCAGACGCGGAGGCGGCCGTGCGTTTTCGACGTCACGCCGCCGGCCGCCGGAATCCGCGAGGGACGGATGTGAAGGCGCTCAAGCACGATCTCGCGAACGGCTCGCAACCGGCGTTTGCCTTCGTGCACGAATGCACAGCTTTCAATGACTTCGATCTCCACTTCCACTGAATGGCGCCGGTTTTTACGCCGCACAATGGCGTGCGCGTCGGTCGCACGCGTGCCCTTTCAGCCCTCGCTGCAGCGCACGGTTCACAAGCCGCGATGAAGCGCGCATGGTTGATCGGCGCGGGCCCCGGCGACGTCGAGCTGATGACGCTGAAGGCAACGCGCGCCCTTGCGCAAGCCGACGTGATTCTCGTCGACGACCTGGTGAACCCCGACGTACTGCAATTCGCGCGCGCCGATGCCTGCATCGTGCATGTCGGCAAGCGCGGCGGTCACCCGTCCACGCCGCAGGAAGGCATCGTCGCGCAGATGCTCGCGCACCTGAATGCCGGGCGCAGCGTCGCGCGCCTGAAGGGCGGCGATCCGTTCGTGTTTGGCAGGGGCGGCGAGGAGCAGCAGGCGCTGCATGCGGCGGGCATCGAAGTGGAAATTGTCAGCGGCATTACAGCGGGAATCGCGGCGCCTGCGGCAATCGGCATTCCGGTTACGCACCGCGATCATGCGCAAGGCGTGGTGTTCGTGACCGGCCACGGCGCGGGCACGAGCGAGCCGGATTGGGCCGCGCTCGTCGCGACACGCATGACACTCGTGATCTATATGGGCATGCGGCGGCTCAATGCCATCGTCGGCGCGTTGCTGGCGGCAGGCATGTCTGCCGCCACGCCGTGCGCGGCGATCGAATCGGCGACGCGGCCTGAGCAACGGCATGCGCTTGCCACCCTCGGTGAATTCGCCGCTGCGGTCGCGCGCGCGGGACTCGGCTCGCCCGCCATCGTGGTGATCGGCGGCGTGGCGTCGCTCGCGCTTGCGCGTGCCGCCGCGGCGGATGCACCGGATGCACCGGATGCGCCCGATGCACCCGATGCGCCGGAAACCGCCGCCTCGCCGGACGCGAAATGAAAACGCTGAGCGTAGGCATCGGCTGCCGCCGGCATACATCGGCGGAAGAAATCGAAGCGGCTGTGCGCGCGGCGCTCGGCTCGCAGGCATTCGAACATATTGCGACCGTCGCGTCGATCGAAACCAAAGCGCAAGAATCCGGCTTGCTCGCCTTCTGCGCGCGCCACGCCTTGCCGCTGAAACTGTTTACGCGCGAGCAGATTGCCGCGGTGCATCTGGCCGAGCCCTCGGCGGCGAGCCGCGAGCATCTCGGCGTAGACGGCGTCTGCGAACCGTGTGCGTTGCTTGGCGCGTCGCTTCACGCCAAGGCCCGTTGCGCCGCCGGCATTCCCCGCCTCGTCGCTCGCAAATGCGTTCACGCGGGTGTGACCGTGGCGATCGCATCGACCGAACCCGCGCCAGCAGACAGCGCGACCTCTACTCAACAGGACCTTCCATGAAAACCGATCCCGAATCGCATCAGCGCATGACCGAACGCCGGCGCGAAGGCCACGAAAAGAAGCAGGCCGCGGCCACCGTCGAAAAGGGTCTCCTGATCGTCAACACCGGCACGGGCAAGGGCAAGACGACCGCCGCCTTCGGCATGGCCGTGCGCGTGCTCGGCCACGGCATGCGCCTTGGCGTGGTGCAGTTCATCAAAGGTGCGCTGCATACGTCGGAGCGCGACTTTCTCGGCGCGATCGCCAATTGTGACTTCGTGACGATGGGCGACGGCTACACCTGGAACACGCAGAACCGCGAGGCCGACATGGCGACCGCGCGCAAGGGCTGGAACGAAGCGCGACGGATGATCGAGAGCGGCGACTATCAGATGGTGATCCTCGACGAGCTGAACACTGTCCTCAAGTACGAGTATCTGCCGCTCGACGAGGTGCTCTCTGTCATTAACGCACGTCCGCCGATGCTGCATGTGGTCGTTACAGGCCGTCACGCGCCCGACGCGCTCGTCGAAGCGGCTGACCTCGTCACCGAAATGCGCATCGTCAAGCACCCGTATCGCGAGCAAGGCGTGAAGGCGCAGCGCGGCGTGGAGTTCTGAACGTGGCCGCCTGCCCCGCGCTTTTCATCAGCGCGCCCGCGTCCGGCCAAGGCAAGACGACGATCACGGCGGGGCTTGCGCGCTACCATCGGCGGCTCGGGCGGCGGGTGCGGGTCTTCAAGACCGGACCGGACTTCCTCGATCCGATGATTCTCGCGCGGGCGAGCGGCGCGCCCGTGCTGTCGCTCGATCTGTGGATGGTCGGCCACGACGCCTGCCGCCAGCTACTCGCGGAAGCGGCGGCGGATGCCGACCTGATCCTGATCGAAGGCGTCATGGGTCTGTTCGACGGCACGCCGAGCAGCGCGGATCTCGCAAGCGCCTTCGGCGTGCCGGTACTCGCCGTGATTTCCGCAAAGGCGATGGCGCAGACTTTCGGCGCCGTGGCTTTTGGGCTCGCGCGCTTCAGACCGCAGGTGCCGTTTCATGGCGTGCTCGCCAACCGGGTTGGCTCGGCCCGTCATGCGCAGATGCTGGAAGAAGCGTTGCCGCCCGGCATGCGCTGGTGCGGATACATTGCCGCCGCGAGCGAGATCGAGTTGCCCGACCGCCACCTTGGCCTGCATCAGGCTGAGGAAATCGACGATCTGGATGCGCGTCTGGAGCGCGCCGCCGATGCCCTCGCCAACACTGCGCTGGCCGATTTGCCGCCCGCCGTCGAATTCGGCGCGCCCACGCCGCCGGCGCTGCCTCGCCTTCTGCAGGGCAAATGCATCGCCATTGCGCGCGACGCCGCGTTTTCGTTTATCTATCCCGCCAACATCGCGCTGCTCGAAGCGCTCGGCGCACGCGTGCACTACTTCTCGCCGCTCGCCGACGAGGCATTGCCAGCCGACGTCGACGCGCTCTACCTGCCCGGCGGCTACCCCGAACTGCACGCCGCGGCGCTTGCCGCAAACGCCAACAGCGCGGCGGCCGTTCGCGCGCATGCGGCGGCCGGCAAACCGCTCGTCGCCGAATGCGGCGGCATGCTGTATCTGCTCGACCGGCTCACCGACACACAAGGCGTCAGCACGCCGATGCTCGGCCTGCTGCCCGGCCACGCGACAATGCAAACGCGCTTCACCGCGCTCGGCATGCAGCAGATCGACGGACTGCATGGCGTCATGACCGGCCATACGTTTCATTACTCGAAGGTCAGCACCGATCTCGCGCCGCTACGCTCGGCCACGCGGCCTGAAGATACGGCACCCGGCGAGGCGCTCTACCGCGTCGGTCCGATTGTCGCGACCTACATGCATGCTTACTGGCCCTCCAACCCGGCCTTCGCGGCCGCCCTCTTCAATGGCGAAGCCTTTTAACGACGCGGACCGCGACGCGGTCTATCGCGCCATCTACGAACGCCGCGACATGCGCCACTTCGTGCGCGACCCCGTCGATGCCGCCGTCTTGCAGCGGCTTCTGAATGCCGCGCATCACGCGCCGAGTGTCGGCTTCATGCAGCCATGGCGGATTGCGCGCATCACCGATCCCGCGTTGCGCGCGGCGCTGCATGCCACTGTCGAAAGCGAACGGCTTGCCACCGCCGACGCGCTCGGCCAACGCCGCGAAGCGTTCATGAAGCTGAAGGTCGAAGGCATGCGGGAATGCGGCGAGCTGCTCGTGATGGCGCTGATGGACGGCCGCGAGCGGCACATTTTCGGCCGCCGCACGTTGCCGGAGATGGACCTCGCGTCAGTGGCCTGCGCGATCCAGAACATGTGGCTCGCGGCGCGCGCCGAAGGCCTCGGCATGGGCTGGGTGTCGCTCTTCGACGTGGATGCGGTACGCCGGCTCCTGCATATGCCGGAAGGCGCGCGGCCCGTGGCCATATTGTGCCTTGGCCATGTCGACGAGTTCTATAGCGAGCCGATGCTGCAAACCGAACGCTGGGCCGAGCGCATGCCGCTCGCCGATTGCGTGTTCGAGAACCGCTGGCCGCAGGACACCTGAGCGCCGCAGCGGCGCTATCTGTCGAGCGGCTGGACTGAGACCACGTCAGGGACGCCGCGCGCTTCGTCCATACGCAGCTTGACGCGCCAGTCGGCGGGCACCTGGAAGGGAAACTGCGCCAGCGCGCTTTTGATGAGCGCGGGCGCCGCCTGCAGTGGATCGGGATCGCGGTCCGTGCTCGCCGCGCTGACCTGGTAGACTTCGCGTCCGCTCGCGCGCTCGAAAAAACGCAGCGTCAGCGTATGCCGATAGGCGCGTGCGCCGAACGGCGAGAACGGCGCACCGCTCTGCCGGCCGCAATCGCCTGCCGCGCAGTCGCTGCGCCCCACGCCGATCTTCGCGAGGCGCGTTTCGTATCCGACCGAGAGCACGTAATGCGCGGGACGGCCGGCCGTATCCGCGAAGCCCTGTTTCGCCAGTTCGTCGCGCAGTGCGGTTTCGAATTGCGCATGGTCGCTGCTCGCGCCTTGCGTCGGCATGCGCGCGAAGGCATACGTCCGCTCGCCCGGCAACGCGGTCGCGGGCGTGGCGGTATGCACGTCGGCGTGAAGACCCGTGCAGCCAGTGAGAGTCGCCGCCGCAAGCGCCGCACAGATCAGAATCGCCTTCACCGATTTAACCTCTCTGACCGCTTTCACTGTTCATTCCTCGCTTCGATAGATTGCGTGCTCATGCGTCATGAAGAGGGCTCGCGGGCTGGCCCGACGCTTCCTCGTCGAGTACCGGCAGGTAGATCGTGACCGCCGTGCCGCGGCCCGGTGCGCTGACCACTTCCACTTCGCCGCCATGGCGGGTCACGACGGTCTTCACGAAGGCCATGCCGAGGCCGGCTCCGCCCACTTCGGGCCGCTCGGTTTCGTGAAATCGCCTGAAGCGCTCGAAGAGGTCCGCCTGCTGCTCTTGCGGAATGCCATAGCCTTCGTCGCGAATCGTGCACGCTATGCGTCTTGCTGCCCCGCGCGCCGCGGCGGCGCCTATGGGCGTAACCAACGACAGCTCGCAGGCGATGCGCGTATCCGGCGGGCTGTACTTGACCGCGTTGTTCAGAATGTTGACGAGCGCGCGCGTCATCAGCGAGCGGTCCGCGCAGATCCAGTGACCGTCGCCGCCTTCGTCGTCACCGCCGTCGCGGCTGTCCGTTGCGGTGTCCAGCGCGATGCGCTTCGCATGCGCCTGCGGCCAGACTTCGTCGCTTGCGTCGATCATCAACTCGGCGAGATTCACGGGCTCGAGCAGATAGGTTTGCGATTCGGCGCGCGCAAGCTGCACGAAGTCGTCGGCGAGCGTCAGCGCGCGTTGCGCATAACGTTCGATGCGCTCGAGCACGCCGTGCGCGAGCGCGGGCGTGTCGCGGGCACGTTCCATCTCGACCAGCGCGAGAATCGACGCTTGCGGCGAGCGCATGTCGTGCGACAGCAGCCGCAGCGCGTCTTCGCGCTGCCGCTCGGCCGCATGCAGCGCGGACACGTCGACGAGACCGGCGATCCAGCCGGTCGTTTCGCCCTGCGCGTTCGTGCAGTTGGCGTACCGCAGCAGATGATCGCGCTCGTTGGCGTCGCGCACTTCGACGCCCTGCGCCATCAGCGCGGCGAATTCGCGGCGTGTCGGATCGAGCAGCGCCGGCCAGTGAGCGCGCGCGAACAGCGTGTTGTCCGCGTCGGAGGCCGCGCCGCTGTCGATCGCCTTCACTAGCGTGAGGCCGCCGAGCACCGCCTGCATCGGACGTCCTTCGGGCATGGGCGCGCCAAGCCGCGTGAAGTGCGCCTTCGCGGCATGATTCGCGATCAGCACGACGCCGCGCACATCGCTCACGAGAATCGGCTCCGGCACGCTGTTCAGGCTGTCCCACACGAAGCGTTTCATGTCCTGCACGCGTTGCGCGGCCTGCGCCATCAGCGCCATGTGCTGCTCCAGCACGTCGCCGCCGAATTCGCGGCGGCGCTGCGGCGTCTGCGGCAGCAAATGCGGTTCGTTGGCGAGCCGCTGCAGCTCCTTGCGCAGATAGGCCATCGTCATTTCGAGCCGGCGCCAGTTCCAGATCGGATAGACGACGACTACGCCGAGGATCGCCGGCACCGGCGACAGCCACAGCCGCGCGCCGTACAGCAAGAGCGCGCTGCCGGCCATGGCAATGGCGCAGAGCGCGCCCGTCAGCAGCAACGAGCGGCGCGGCGACAGCACGAGGAAGCCGGCCAGCAGCGCCGCAAGCGGCACCATCGAGACGGCGAACAGCAACCCTCGCGCAGCCGGCAGGACCTGACGGCCGGTCAGCAGCGTATCGAGCACGTTCGCGTGAATATAGACGCCCGGCAGCGGTCCCAACTCGCCGGACACCGGCGTCGCAAACCGGTCGTAGAGACCGGACGCCGTCACGCCGATCACGACGATGCGCCCGCGCAGCTTCTCCAGCGGGACTTCGCCTGCCAGCACGCTCGCAAAGCTGAGCTTCGTATAGCTCTGCGCGTTGCGGCTGAATGGAATCAGGAAACGGCCGTCGCTCTCCGCGTCGTTGCCCGCCTCGTTGCCCGCATCGTTGCGGGCGGCGGCGCTGTCGCCGCTCGCCGCGCCCGCGCGGCTCGTCAGCGGCGGGTTCAGGGCAAGCACGCCCCGCTGCGCCGCACGCGCGACCGTGACCATCAGTTGCGGCCAGCGCGCGTCGGCGTCGCCCTCGAATTGCGCGACGCTGCGCACGATACCGTCGCTGTCCACTTCGAGATTGATATGGCCGAGACCCGCCGCCGCGTGCGCGAGCGGCGCGACCGGCTCCACGACGGCATGCCGCGCGCCGCGCCCGGCGCTGGTGAGCAGCACGGGCAGATACGTCGGGCTCAGGGCGATGGCGTGCGCCAGTCCGGCATCGTCGGCATTGGGTTCTGTAAACAGCACGTCGTAGACGACGGCGGCCGGCTTCGCCTTCGCGAGCTGCTCGAGCAGACTCGCGTGGACGCTGCGCGGCCAGGGCCAGCGGCCCAGCTGCGCGATGCTTTCATTGTCGATTTCGAGCACGACGATGTCAGGCAGCACCGGCTGCGCACGCCAGCCCAGCAAGTGGTCATACACGAGATGATCGACGCTCGCGCTCATTCGCCCGAGCGAGCCGAGCAGGATGACGATGACACCGAGGCACCCAATGGCCACCCATTCGATCAGGAAACGCCGGCCGGCGCGCCGTCCAAGACGGGCGCGCGGGTCAAGGCTCAGGCGCGTAGATGGGTTCGACAAGGCGTGCGCGTAGGGTCGGTGGGGCGTGTGGGCGTAAGCGTTCGACAGCGGACTGGATGCGGCCCCGTGAATCTATCAGCGTCAGCGCGCGAGCGTAAAGGAGCGGACGGCGCTGCTCGTTTCGTACAAACGGCCGTTGTCGAACTGCTCGGCGACGATGGTCCAGTAATAGACGCCCGGCGGCAGATCGCTCACCACCAGCTGACCGCCCGTCAGGTCCGCGCGGTCCACGAGCGGATGACGCAGATCGGCCGTCGTCGCCATGACGAAGCGAAAGCGCGTTTCCCCCGACGCCGGCGCGCGGCTCACGAACCAGCGGAACTCGTAGTCGTGGCTGCCGGCACGCGGCGCCGCCGATGCCGCGAGACCGAACTGACGGCGCTCGAAGCCATACACCTGCGGCAAGCCTTCGAGCCCGTTTGCGTCGATGGCCGCGATGCGCACGAAATACGTGCCGTCGCGAAGATCGCCGAAATCGGCGTGCGGCGCGCTCACGCGCAGGTCGCGGATCAGGTCGAGCTGGTCGGCGTCGCGCGAAATCTGCACGCGATAGCCTGCTGGCCTCGCTCGCGTCCCGGCGCCGCCGCCCGCCTCGGCGGGGATCACATCGAAGACGACCGTCTTGCCGTCCTGCACGCGGGCCGGCTGTGCGAGCGCGGGGGCGGCGAGCAGTTCGACGGCATCGCCCGGCGCGCTGCCGGCTCGCGTGATGCTGCCAAAGCGCGCCGCCAGCAATTGCGCCGACGCCTGCAGCGGCGCACCGGGCGCGGGGGCGCGCGAAAGCGCGGCGGCGGGATCGACGCCGACTGCGCCGTCCAGCACCTCGACCGCCGTGGTTTGCGCGTCGCCGTCGTAACCGACGCGAAAATGCGTGCCGCGCACGCCCGCCACCACCGACGGCGAGCGGATCTGGAAGCGGTCGTCCGGCTTCGTCGCATGCGTGACTTCGCTTTCGACCCGGCCGCGCTGCAATTCGAGTTGCCGGTCGCCCGCGCCCGTCAGCGTGGTACGCCGCAGCCTGCCGATGTCGAGCATGCTGTCTTCGGTCAGCGTCACATGCGAGCCGTCGGACAGCTCCAGCGTGAGGAAGCCGTTGGCTCCGGTGCGAAGGCGATCGCCTTCGCCGAGCATCGCGCCGGCCGCAAGCGGCACATAAGGGCTCTTGCCGAACGCATGGTCGGCCGGGCCGCTCGTTGCGATCACGCGTGCCGTCTCCGGGTCCTGCCTGAGTTTGTCGGCCGGCAGACGCAGCGCCACGCCGGCATGCATGCGGCGCGGCGCGGGCACGCGGTTCAGGCGGCTCAGCGCGGCCCAGTCGCGGCTGTCGCTCAGATAGCGGCTCGCAACCTCGTAGAGCGTGTCGCCTTCACGCGTCACATAGGTCACGTAGGCGGGCGGCGCGGCTTTCACGCGCGGCTTCGGCACAGGCGAAGACTGCGCGTGGGCGGAGCCCGGCGCGAAGCAGGCGATGGCGAGCAGGCCGGCTACCGTCAGCGATGCGCCCGCGCGGCGGCTCGCCGAACCTCTCCTGCCCTGCTCTGCCGAAGCGCCAGCGACGGAAAACGTCACGCCTGCCCCGCTTCGGGACGCCCCGCCACGGCCGGCGCCTCGCTGGCGGATTCGAGCCGCTCGAGGCGCTCCAGCCGGTAGCCGTAGCCGTAAATCGGCGTCAGACGGTAGCCGTGCTCGGGACGCAGGCCGAGCTTGCTGCGCAGCATGGAGACGTGCGTGTCCATGGTGCGCGACGGGATGTCGGTCGCCTGCTTCCAGATGACGTCGAGAATATGCGCGCGCGACAACGGCCGGCTCAGATGCTGGAACAGCAGCAGCGCGAGCTCGAACTCTTTCTGCGTGAGCGCCACTTTCGTGCCGCGCACCACCACATGCTTCGCATGCAGATCGAATTCGAACTCGCCGAAGACTTCCCGCGCCGCCGGCGGCTTCAGATGATAGGCGCGCCGCAGCAGCGAACCGACGCGCGCCAGCAGCACCGCTGCGGAAACCGGTTTGACGACGTAGTCGTCGGCGCCGGTATTCAGAATCGACGTGATGTCGCTTTCATGGCCGCGGCTCGTCATGAACAACACGGGCAAGCGTTCTGACAGACTTTCTCGTACCCAGCGCAGGACTTCTTCGCCCGACATATCGGGCACGTTCCAGTCGAGCACCAGCAGATCGAAGGTCTGGCGCCGCAATTGCCGCACCAGTTCGCGGCCTTCTCCGTATGCGTGACAGACATGGCCGGCCGCCGACAGCGTTTGGCAAACAAGATCGGCCTGCGCCGAATCGTCATCCAGGACAGCAATTCTCATAAAACCCCGCAACGCGACTTATCGTTTCTAACCGGCGGACCGGCGCCCCGCAGCCGTGATCCGCTGCCAGCCATCCGGCGGACTGGCCGGGATGCCGGTGCTCGCTGGCACCGGCATCCGGCCTTCCACTCATCTTCAGTTCGAAGTTTTCTTCGACTTCTTTCGACTAATGGTCTTTCGCCTCGCGCCCCGTATAACCCCGTGACCACTCCATCTCAAAATTTGCGCGCATTTTTTGATTCAGGAGCGGCGATTATCAAACCGCCGGTCATCATAATCGAAAAAACGGCTGTTTTTTTCTCCACGCCATTAAACGGCTCGCAGGCGGCCCGGCGATGACTTTGGGATTCTTTGCGATTCTTTGTCTGCCGCTTTCATGCCGCCTGCATTCCGCTTATACCGGCTCCCCTGCCCTTGCGCGCCTTGCGGCTTTGCCCATCGGTCGGTATTCGCACGTCTTCCAGGTTCTGCCGCCTGGTATGTCTGCCCATTCGGGCTCGTTATTGAATGAGAGGGTCTCTCTCGCGCGGTGTGCTGGCCCCGCCGCCGTTGTTTTCCAAACCGCGGCCGGCATTCGGAAACAGCGATTTGACATTTCGTGAGTCAGTATAGGAACTGTCTCAAAATAAATCGTTTAAGCTTTGTCAAATCGGTCTGGCGCGGCATGGCGCGCGCCGACGTGCCACGTTCATGGCGTCGAAATGGATTGAAAAACAAGGGGTTGGACTGGGCGCTGTGCAGCCGTTGTGCGAAACGCATGGAGGTATGCGAGGCGCCAGCCATAGCGTTGCGCGCGGCGGCGTGTGGTTTTTGTCGTTCGCGGCAGCATCTGCGCGCAAGCCACCGGGCAGGCGTCACCGGTTTCCCGTCGGCAGTCTTAACGCTTCGCGATGCCGCCCGTGAGTGCCAGGCTGGGCTCGCGCGCACCCGCGCTCTCGCGCCCCGCGTCGAGCAGGTCGCGCGCAATTTCCGCGACGCGTGCGACGTGCGCGATCGCTGCGTCCCGCGCGCCGCACCGATCGCCCGCGCGGATCGCGCCGAGTATCTGGTTCATCTCGTGGACCGCTTGCCGGCCCCGGTCGTCGGAAGCAATCGTCAAGGCCCGCAGACGATTGATCCGCGCAGTCAACGACTGCACTATTTCCCACGCCACGCGCTTTTTCCCCGCGCCGAACATCCGTTCGTAGAACGCAGTGGTCGACTCCCGCACGGCCTGATGATTTTCCGCATCGAACGCGTCTTCTATCTTGCGCAGGCACTCAGTCAGATCGGCGACTGTGTTCTCATCGGCGTATTGCGCGCAAGCCATCGCGGCCTCGCCTTCGAGCAGCGCGCGAATTTCGTATATCTCGGCCGCGGTGGCTGCGTCGAGTGTCGCGACAATCGGTCCCTGGTTCGGTATCGAGTCGACGAGCCCCTCGGTCTCCAGATGCCGCAGCACTTCGCGCACGACGGTACGGCTCACGCCCAGTTCCTCGCAGAGCGATCGCTCGACAAGCCGCTCGCCCGGGCGAAAATGCGCATCCAGAATCGCCGTGCGCATTTTTTCGAGCACGAGTTCCCGCAACGTCGTAGTGCGGCGTTCGACCTTCAGCGAGGGCAGCGCGTCGTTCATTGCGGGCTTAGGCCTGAGCGAAGAGCCGCACGTCGCGCGCGTCCCAATCGACGAGCGCCTCGGTGCCGACCGCGAGCCCGCTGTCATGACGATGCCCCGCCGGCATGCGAATCGAAATCTCCTGTTGCCAGGGCGTCGCGACCGCGTAGTGCATGGCGTCGCCGAGATAGGTGATGTCGCGCACCGTCACGGGCAGCCCGGCCGCGTGGCGTGCATCGCGCAGCGCGTGGATGCGCATCTGCTCCGGACGGATCATCAGCGTGCCGTCGTCGCCCGCGCTCAGCGCCGGATGGAAAGTGCCCGTCGCCACCTCGTGGCCGTTCGGGAACACGCCGTTCATGCGGCCGTTGCTGTGCGCCGTCACGCGCACCGGCAAGAAGTTCGAATTGCCGATGAAGCTCGCCACGAAGCGCGACGCGGGATTCGCATAGAGCTGCTCGCCCGTGCCGACCTGTTCGATTCGCCCGTTGTTGAACACGGCGATGCGGTCCGACAGACGCAGCGCCTCTTCCTGGTCGTGCGTCACATAGAGAATCGTGACGCCCGTCTCCTGATGGATGCGGCGCAATTCGAGCTGGATCTCTTCGCGCAGTTTCTTGTCGAGTGCCGACAACGGCTCGTCCATCAGCAGCACCGGCGGATCGTAGGCGAGCGCACGCGCAATCGCGACGCGCTGCTGCTGCCCGCCCGATAGCTGCGCGGGCATCCGATCGCGGCATTCGGACAGATGCACGAGCTTGAGCATCTGTTCGACCTTGGCCTTCACCTCGGCTTCCGGACGGCGCCGCACGCGCAACGGAAACGCCACGTTTTCGCCGACCGTCAAATGCGGAAACAGTGTGTAGCGCTGGAACACCATGCCGATGTTGCGTTTGTTCGGAGCAACGGCAAGCAGCGGCTTGCCGTCGAGCAGCACGCGCCCTTCGCTCGGCTCCTGAAAGCCCGCGACGATATAAAGCGTCGTGCTCTTGCCCGAACCGGACGGCCCGAGGAAGGTCATGAACTCGCCCTTGCGGACGTCGAGCGATACATGATCGATGGCGACGACGTCGTCGTAAGTCTTGCGCAGGCGCTGGATTTGCAGGAATGCGGAAGTCATGGCTCGTTACCTCGAATAGCGTGTGTTAGCGCGCGCGGCGCAGCACGGCGCCCGCGAGCATCAATACGGTGGTCAGGCCGACGAGCAGCGAGGACGCTGCCGCGACCACGGGCGTCAGGTCCTGCCGCAAGGTCGCCCAGATGCGCACGGGCAGAGTCTGCAGCGTCGGGCTCGCCATGAAGATCGACACGACGACCTCGTCCCACGATGCGAGGAACGAGAAGATCGCCGCCGCGAACAGGCCGAGCCGGATTGCCGGCAAGGTCACGCGCAGCTTCACCTGAAGCGGCGACGCACCGCAGACGAGCGCCGCATCCTCGAGCGCCGTGTCGAAGCTCGCGAGCGAATTGCTGATCGAGATGATCGAGAACGGCAACGCAATGATCAGATGGCCGATCACGAAGCCCGTCATGGTGCCGTTCAGACCGATGCGCAGAAAGAACGCATACAGCGCGACCGCGAGCACCACGACCGGCAGCACCATCGGCGTGATGAAGAATGCGCGCGCCGCCTCGCGTCCGCGGAACCTGCCGCGCACGAGCGCGAGCGACGCGAGAAAGCCGATCAGCACCGACAGCACGGTGACGATTGCGCCGAGCTTCGCGCTCGTCAGCAGCGAGTCGATCCAGCCGGCGTCGGTGAAAAGCTGGCGGTACCACTCCAGCGTCCAGCCCGGCGGCGGAAAGATCAGCCACTGCGAATCGCCGAACGACAGCGCGACGATGAACAGAATCGGCAGAAGCAGGAACAGCGCGACGGCAGCGCCGACGGCAAGCAACACCCAGCGCATGGCGCCGAGGCGATCGAAGTCGAGGAGCATGTCAAATCTCCCGTCGGGCCGCCCCAAGGGGGACTGACGCCCCTTTGAGGAGCAGCGAACGTAGGGGGTACGGTGGCTGTTTCATGATTTCCCTCCCGCGGTCGCGCGCGCTCCGCCCGCAAACCGCAATTGCAATGCATACAACGCGAGCGTGACGACCAGCAGCACGAACGCCGCGGCCCCCGCCAGGCCCCAATTGAGCAATTGCTGGACGAGCTGCGCGATGAGTTCCGCGAGCATCATGTATGAAGCGCCGCCCAGCAGCGCGGGCGTGACGAAATAACCGAGCGCCATCACGAACACCATCAGCCCGCCGGCCGCGATGCCCGGCATGGCGAGCGGCACGAGAATGCGCCAGAACGCCTGCCAGCGGCTCGCGCCGCAGACGGCGGCGGCACGCAGCGTCGACGGATCGATGCCGCGCAAAGTCGCATGCAGCGGCATCACGAGGAACGGCAGCATGATGTAGGTCATGCCGATCGTCACGCCGATCAGATTGTTGACGAGCGTGAGCGGCTCGCTGATCACGCCGAGCGCCATCAGCAGACGGTTGATCGGCCCGGTCTGCTGCAGCAGCACCATCCAGGCGAAGGTGCGTGCGAGCAGATTGGTCCACATCGACAGCAGCAGGATCGCGAACAGCACGGTGCTCAGCTTGCGCGGCGCGATGGCCAGCAGCCAGGCGGTCGGAAAGCCGATCAGCAAGGTCGCGACCGTCACTACCGACGCCACCAGAAACGTATTGCCGAACACGCGCAAATACGTGGTCGAGCCGAGCAGCTGCGTGTAGTTCTGGAGGCCCGGCGTCGGCTCCAGCACGCTGCGCAGCAGCAGCGACAGCACCGGCAGCAGGAAGAACACGACGAGCAGCAGGAGCGCCGGCATCAGGAGGCGCATGCTGCGCCAGTCGCGCCGCCGGCGCGGAACTGCGGCAGACGGATGCACGACGGTACTCAGAACATCAGGCATGGTGTTTCCCCATCCACTCCAGTGACGGTGCGGCGCGCCGCACGCTTACTTCGACTGCCACGCGTACCAGCGCTTCGCGATGGCGTCGCGGTTCTCGGCCCAGTACTTCATGTCGAGATTGATCTGCGAGGACTTGTACTGATCGGGCAGCGTCTTTGCGACCGCGGGCGACATCAGCGCGGCGGACTTCAGGTTGACGGGCGCGTAGCCCGTGTCCGTGGCGAACTTCGCCTGCGCCTGGGCGCTCGTCGCGGCAGCCAGATACTTCATCGCCTCGGCCTTATGCTTCGCGCCCTTCGGAATGACCAGCATGTCGGCGGCGGTCAGATTCTGGTTCCATGAAATGCCGACCGGCACGCCGGTCTGTTCGAGCGCATGCAGACGGCCGTTCCAGAACATGCCGATAGGCGCTTCGCCCGACGCGAGCAGTTGCTGCGATTGCGCCCCGCCGCTCCACCAGACTATGTCGCCTTTGATCGTGTCGAGCTTCTTGAACGCACGGTCGAGATCCAGCGGATACAGCTTGTTCGGCTGCACGCCGTCGGCGAGCAGCGCGATTTCCAGCACGCCGGGCGCGGACCATTTATAGAGCGTGCGCTTGCCGGGGAATTTCCTGGTATCGAACAGATCGGCCCAGCTTTGCGGCTGCGCGCCCACGTACTTCGCCTTGTTGTAGCCGAGCACGAACGAGTAGTAAAAGCTGCCCACCGCCGCCGGCGTCGCAAAGCGCGGGTCGAGCTCGTCCTTCTTCACGACCGAATAATCGATCGGCTCGATGAGACCGGCCTGCTGCGCGGCATACGCGAAGTCGCCTTCCACGTCGACGACGTCCCAGTTCACATTGCCGCTGTCGACCATCGCCTTCAGCTTGCCGTAGTCGGTCGGGCCGTCCATCAGCACGTTGATGCCGGTGGCCTGCGTGAAAGGCTGTGCCCAGTTCTTCTGCTGCGACGACTGCGTCGTGCCGCCCCAGCTCGTGAACACGATCGGGTCCGCGGCAAGCGCGGGCGCCGCCGTGCACAATGCGAGCAGCGACGCGATAAGGGTGCTTCGGGTCTTCATGTCTGTCTCCATGGATAGGGTGCGTATCGGGGAACGCATACGGCGGCCGGTCGAATGCCGGCTTTGAGCTTCTGATGCGTCAGGCAAGCGGCGAAAAGCGCGCCGGCTTCATGATCTTGTTTTCCATTTCTTCCATCAGCGCCTGGATCTTCGGCGCGAACGCCTGCCACGCGCGGTCTTCCGCGAGCGCCGCGCGGCGTCGCTCGCGCTCGTCGAGGCTCGGATAAGCCCAGATATGCACGATCTGGTTCAACGGGCCGATGTCCGAAAAGAAATAGCCGACCAGTTCGCCGAGATAGCGCTTCTGCAGTTCGATGCCCTCTTCCTCCACGAGCTTCAGATAGCTCGGCACGGCGCCGGTCTTGATGCGGTAGGTGCGGATTTCGTAGTACATGCGGGCTCCAGGTGTCGGTTTGGGCGGATGCCGGCGCTCAGCGCATCACAAACGGATCGGCGATCGGTTCGTCCGATGTGCGGATCCACACGGATTTGGTGCGCGTGTACTCCAGCACCGCTTCGAGGCCGCCTTCGCGGCCGAGCCCGGACAGACCGTAGCCGCCGAACGGCACAATGGGTGACACAGCGCGATAGGTGTTGATCCACACGATGCCGGCCCGCAACGCGCGCGTGAGACGGTGCGCGCGCGTGAGATCGCGGGTGAACACGCCGGAGGCGAGGCCATAGCGCGTATCGTTCGCAAGCGCAATGGCGTCGGCTTCGGTATCGAACGTGACGACGCTCAGCACTGGACCGAACAGCTCTTCCGACACGCTTGGCACCCGCGAGTCCGGACAATCGACGATAGTCGGCAGGAAGTAGTTGCCACGCGCAAAACCGTCGGCCCGCCTGCCGCCCGTCACTATCCGGCCGCCGGCTGCGACGCTCGCACGCAGCACGTTTTCGATGTGCTCCAGTTGCCGGCGCGTCGCGAGCGGCCCCATTTCGGTGGCCGCATCCTGCGGATTGCCGATGCGGATCGCCTGCGCTTTCGCGACGAGCCGCTCAATCAGCGCGTCATGAATGCCGCGCTGGACGACGAGCCGCGAACCGGCGACGCAACTCTGCCCGGTCGCCGCGAAAATGCCGGCGATCACGGCATTGCACGCGCTTTCCAGATCAGCGTCCTCGAAGACAAGTACCGGCGATTTGCCGCCCAGCTCGAGCGACATGGCCGCGAGATTCGCCGCCGAATTGCGCACCACGTGGCGCGCGGTTTCGGGACCGCCCGTAAAGGCAATCCGCGACACGAGCGGATGACTCGTCAGCGTGCGCCCGCAGTCGTTGCCGAAGCCCGTGACGATATTCACGACGCCTCTGGGAAAGCCCGCCTCGTGCACCAGCCGCGCGAATTCGAGCAACGGCGCGGGGCCGTCTTCGGAAGCCTTCAGCACGATCGTGCAACCCGCGGCGAGCGCCGGGCCAATCTTCACGGCCGACAGAAAAAGCTGCGAATTCCACGGCACGATCCCGGCGACGACACCAACCGGTTCCCGCCGCAGCGTCACTTCCATGTCGGGCTTGTCGACCGGCAGCCACGCGCCCTGAATCTTGTCGGCGACGCCCGCGTAGTAGCGGTAGTACTCGGCGACATAGCCGATTTGGCTCTTCGTCTCGCGAATGATCTTGCCGGTATCCCGCGTTTCGAGTTCGGCCAGACGCGGCGCATGCTGCGCGACGAGATCCGCGAGTGTGTAAAGCAGCTTGCCGCGCGCGCTCGCCGTGAGATTCGCCCACGCCGGGTCGGTGAGCGCGCGATGCGCGGCCTGAACCGCTCGGTCGACGTCATGCTCGCTCGCAGCAGGCATGCGCGCCCACACCTCGCCCGTCGATGGATCGACGCTGTCGAAAGACTCGCGCGCATCTTCGAACGCACCGTCGATGTATTGCTGGAACCGCTCAACCATGTCAGCCACTCCGGGATATTGAACAGGTATCGGCGTCGGTGTCAGTGCGCGCCGAATGCGGGCATCACGTCGGAGATAAAGAGTTCCAGCGACTTGCGCTTGCGCTCGAAGCTCATATGGCTGTCGAGCCAGAAGCTGTACTGGTCGTAGCCGAGTTCCTCATAACCCTTCAGGCGCGCGATCACCTGCCTCGGTTCGCCGATCACGAGGTTCTTACGGATGGCTTCGGACGAATACTGCGGGAACATGTCGATGTCGGCATCCGTAATCGGTTCGATAAAGCCTTGCTCGATCGGGCGCTCGTTCTTGAACCACTTGCTGAAGTAGCGGTAAAACTGCGCGAGGTCTTCGACGGCCGCGTCCACTTCGGCGGCGTTCGCGCCGACGAACGTGTGCATCAGCATCATCACCTGCGGGCGCGGCACGTCCGGATTGGCGGCGCAGGCGGCATTAAAGCGCTCCATGAGGCTCACCACTTCGGCGTCGCCCTGCGCGAGCGACGTCACCTGCACGTTGCAGCCGTTCGCAATGGCGAACGCGTGCGAATTCGGATCGCGAGCAGCAAGCCACAGCGGCGGATGCGGCTGCTGAACCGGACGCGGCACCGGCGTGCTTGTCGGCCAGGACCAGAATTCCCCCTGATGCGCGTAGTCGCCCTTGAAAAGCTGGCGCAACGCGGGGACGAGTTCGCGCATCCGCGCGCCGGCTGTCATCGCGTCGAGTCCAGGCACAAGCCGCTCGTATTCGAACGAATAGGCGCCGCGCGCAATGCCCAGATCGAGCCGGCCGTTGCTCGCGACGTCGACCATGCCCGCTTCGCCGGCCAATGCGATCGGATGCCAGAACGGGGCTATCACCGTTCCGGTGCCGAGACGGATGCGCTCCGTCTTCGCCGCGAGATACGCGAGATTGACGAACGGATTTGGCGCAATCGTGAATTCCATCGCGTGATGTTCGCCAATCCACGCGGTTTCGAAACCGCCGCGCTCGGCGAGCTGCACGAGTTCGGTCATCTGGTCGAAGAGTTCGCGATGCGACGTGGTGTCGTCGTAGCGCTCCATATGCAGGAACAACGAGAACTTCATGATGATTCCTTTACCGTGGGTGCTGCGGGCGGCGCGTAGGCGTGCAATCGCGGGCAGCGGATTCGTTGGCGAAGCGGACCATGCTCGTGAGCGGCGATGTCAGTGCGCGAGCGCGAGCGTCTGGACCTTGCCGGCTTCCGTATCGCCGACATAAATGCCGAACGCGTCTTCACTGCGTTCGCGTACGTAACGTTGCAGCATCGAACGCACGGCTTCGTCGTGCAGTTGATCCCACGGAATTTGCGCAAGCGGCACGATGCGGATCGCGCTGTCCATCCACGCCGAACCGTTGTCGATGACGCGGCCGCGGTAGTAGATCTGCACGCTCGCGAGCTGGCCGCTTGCCTGCGCATTGCCCGATTCGAACACGGCAAAAATGAAGTCCAGATGCACGTCGAGACCGAGCTTCGTGAGCAGGCCGCGCAGGCTCGCGGCGTCGCTCGCGGGCTCGAGCTTGATGCCCGTCGGCAGCTTCAGCCCCTGCGGCGTTTCGAGCAGCACGAGTCCGTCGCGATGTTCGAGGATCGCGCCGACTTGCGCGCGCGAACCCGCTGCGGCGAGCGCATCCTGCGAAAGGCTGAAGTTCACGTAGGCGCCGCGGCAGTAGCCGAGCGGCGACGCGCTCGTGTGAACGAAATCGAGCACGCGTCCGATCAGAATGATGTGGTCGCCCGCGTCGACCACCTCGTGCGTCGCGCAGTCGAAGCTCGCCGCGGCGCCCTTCATCACCGGCGCGCCCGTGTTGCGCGTTTCCCAGGCGACCTGCGCGAACTTGTCGGCGGCTTTGGAGGCGAACACGCCCGACACGGCTTGCTGATCTTCCGCCAGCACGCTGACGGCGAAGTGGCTCGTCCCGGAGAACACGGCATAGCTCGACGCGGTCCTGGCAATGCACACCAGAATCAGCGGCGGATCGAGCGATACCGAGGTGAACGAGTTGGCGGTAAAGCCGCGTGGCGAGCCGTCGGCCTGAATCGTCGTGACGACGGTCACGCCCGTCACGAATGCGCCCAGCGCGCGGCGGAATTCGGCGGCGTCGAAAGCCTGGTGGGTGGCCGGCTCATTCATGGCTTGCTCCAATGATCGATGCGTGGGCATGGCGTGCGGCGTTTGCTTCGGCGAGGAACGCGAGCAGCCGTTCGTTCACGCGCGCGGGGTCAGTCAGGTTCATCATATGGCGCGCGTTCGGGAGAATTTCCGCGCGGCCGTGGGGCGCCGCCGTGGCCATCGCGCGCGACATCGCCGGGCTCGAATTCGGATCGCACTCGCCTGTCAGGAAGAGCGCGGGCACGGCCAGATTGGCAAGCCGGCCGACATGCGCATCGTCCGAAGTGGCGAACAGGCGGTACGTGCGCGCGTAGCCGAGCGGATCGACGGAAAGCAGCAGCGCGCGCACCGCTTGCGCCGCCTGCGTCAGGTGCCCGGGAACCGGGTCGCCGAACCAGCGCGAGAGCGTGGCGTCCACGCCCGCTTCCGGTGGCGTTTCGCCGAGCGAGGCCGCGCGGGACATCACCGCTTCACGTTGTGCGGGCGTGCGGTCATAAACCGCGTTGAGCGCCGCGACGCTCAGCGTGCGTTGTGGATGCGCCAGCGCGAATTCGAGTGCGACGAGTGCGCCCATGGAATGCCCGACCACATGCGCGCGCCCGATTCCCATGGCATCGAGCAGCGCCTTTAGCTGCGCGGCGTATTCCGCGAGCGTCGGCGTGGCGCTCGGCAGCGCGCTCTCGCCGTGCCCGAGCATGTCGTAGACGAGAACCTGGTAGCTTGCCGCCAGCGCGTCGATCTGCGGCGCCCACACGCTCCGGTTCATGCCCACCCCGTGGATCAGCACGACCGTGGCGAGCGCATCCGGCGAGCGCGGCGCGTACACGCTGTAGCTGGTGCCGCCGGCCGCGCCGCGCGACGCGGCTCGCTCGGGCGCGAACTCAGGCTTCATTGGACTCGAGCTCCTTGAGGTCCTGATAGCGGTCGCCGATCCGATGATGCGGACGGCCGCCGATCGAAGCACCGAGCGCGATGACGAGCTCGTCCGGCGCCGGTGCATCGACGATCGAAAACTGCACCGTCAGATAGTGCGAGCGCATGCCTTCGTCGTGCTTGTGCATCAGCGGAATGGAGATCGGGCAGTTCGGACCGCCGCGCAGATTCGTGAAGCTCAGGTAGCTCTTTGCGCCGACGGCCTTGCGGTAGTGATTGCCGAAGCGCAGCGTATGGATCAGCGCCGACGCGTGCTCGATCTCGCCGGAGGTGCCGACAATCGCAGCCTTGCCGTAGCCTTCAATCGCCTCGCCGGAACCCGCGACGCGGAGCATTTCCGCCGTCAACATTTCGCCCAGTTGCGGTGCGAGCCCGTGAATTTCCGGCTTCAGGTCCTCGACGAAACCGCGCCCTGCCCACGGATTGCGCAGCACCGCCGCCGCCCCGAACAGCTTGAGCGGTCGCACAGCCGCGCGGCCGCCCTCGATGAAAGTGTCTTCGACATAGGTGACCAGCTTGCGCACTTCCAGCTTCATATCGTTCTCCTGACGGGGGGCCGCAGCCCGGGATGTCCTGTGTGATGCGGATCGTTGAGATTATGGTATGCCATCTTATGGCCGACACCAAGCTAATCAGTATTATGGAATACCATGAGATGAAGCATGGGCGTTCAGGCACGATCCCGGCAAGCACTCGCGGGAGGCGGGCGACGGCGTCGGCTGCAGCCTTGGGTGAGGTTGCGGTATGCGGTATGCGGCAGGCGGTCAAATAAAAAAGGCCGCCGGGAGACCGGCGGCCTTCACTTCATTCGCTTTAACTTCGCGTCACTCGCCCACGGCCGGCTCCGCTTGCTGTGTGAGCGCGCTCATTGCAAGCTCGCCGGCCCGCTTGATGTGCGCAGCCGATGCCGCCGCGGCGGCGTCGCCGTCGCGCCGCTCGATCGCGTCGAGCAGCGCGTTCATCTCCTGATTCGACTCGTCGCCGCGCCCCGGCGTCGCGATGGTCAGCGCGCGCAGCCGATTGATGCGCGCATTCAACGTTTTGACGACGCTGAGCGAGACGTGCTTGTGCGCGCCCTCGAACATGGCATCGTAGAAAAGCTCGGTGTATTCGAGCACGCGCGGCAGGTCATTTTTCTCGAACGCGTCTTCGATGACCTTGCGCAGCCCGCGCAGCCGCGCGACGAGTTCCGGCGACGACTGGTCCGCGCAAGCCCGCGCGGCATTGGCTTCGAGCAGGCCGCGCAATTCATAGGTTTCCGCCACCTGGTCGGGATCGAGCCGCGCGACGATCGGGCCTTGCCGGGCGACGATCTCGACCAGCCCTTCCGTTTCCAGATGCCGCAGCACCTCGCGCACCACCGTGCGGCTCACGCCCAGTTCGTCGCACAGCGTACGCTCGACAAGCCGCGCGCCGGGTCGAAAGTACCCTTGCACGATGGCGCCGCGCAGTTTTTCAAGCGTGAGCTCACGCAGCGTTTTGGCGTTGCGGTCGATGCGAAGGTCTGACATAGGCGGCAAAGAGGAGATGGGCTCGACTCCGGCCGGCGCCCGAGGGAGCAGCGCCGGCCGATGGAATGCCATATTATCGCTTGTTCGACCTGTCAGGTTGCGGGCATGCGTTCCAGCGCGCGCGCCGCCTCGAGCATCCCGCCCAGCACTTTGTCGGCCACCTGCTCCGAGAAGCCCTGCGGAAGTTCGGCGCTAACCTGTTCGACGACCCCGGGCGTGCGGGCAATAATCTCCTGAAGCAGCGGCTCGGCGTTCTCGCCATAGCCGACCTTCCTCGCCGTGCTGTTGAAATGGCGCCGCTCGATCTTGTGCATCTGATAGTGCCTGTTCTTGCCGAGCAGGGCCATCGCCAGTTTGATTTCCTGCTCCGCCCACTGGCTCGGCCCGCCGCCGATCACCGGGTAGGCCGACATCACGTCATAGATGGGCGTCAGCCTGAAGCGTCCGCCGTCGCCGGCCAGCAACTGGAGACTGAAGTTTTTTGCGTGACCGTCCGGCGCTCGCATCATCCAGAAAATGATCTGCGAGGCCATGAGCGTGCGCATGTCCTCGTCCGCCTGCTGCGACTGCTGCAACAGCGTGAACAGCGTCGCAAGGCCGGGGCCGCCCTCGTTCTCGTACTTGACGAGGGGCGAGGTGCCGGTTGCCTGACAGAAATCCTCCTGGATGAGCCGGAACAGGTGCTTTCCACTGCGTGAGAGGACCCGGTCGAAACGCTCGACGACAAGCACTCGCTGCGAGCCGAACGTCGCGATGCGCACGTCGGCCGTGGGCAGCCCGTAGGCCTTCAGAAGCCGCATGCACAGCCATTCGTTGTCGACGGAGGTCGTGAAGTCGGCCTTGCGGCCGCCCACCATGCCGATAGGCAGCTTGAAGATGTGCGTGGTGGGTGTCGCGCCGCGCGGCTTCATCCACTGGCCATCCCACCACAGGAATGCGTCCTTTTCCTGGGCGCCCGCCAGCGAGATGCGGAAGTCGTCGTCGGGGTCTCTCGCCGCGGCAAAGCGCTCGGGACTGACCACTTCGAGCAGGTGCCGCTCAATGGCCTCTTCGTCGACAACCACACCCTCCACCTTGTCGATGCCCTGCGGTACCGCGTCGTCCGGCAACAGTTGAAGCGCGCCCACGCAGTCGCGGCCGATGGCGGAAAGCAGATCGAACGCTTCGATGGAGCCGGTCTTGAACCGCGCCGCCACTCGCCTTCGAATTGCCTCATTGTCCGGCAGAAGGCCGTCGAAGTAGTGAGAGACGCGATCTCCCCTGAGCGGCTCGTTGTGCAGATTGAACGGCAGCGACAGCGAGATCGGCCGCCCACGTGGCGATCGACACCAGGCGCTGTCGTACTGCAGCTCGGATTCGCCATTGGCATGGATGGTCCAACGCCCGACGAAATCGCCGTTGGCCCAAAGGGAAAGCGTCTGGCTATGCGAGCGGCGGCCCACGCTCACCACTCCGAAACGCTGGTGGATTCGACGCCGCCCCGCTCGCCGAGACGCAGCTCGAGGCCGATGGCCGCGCACCAGCTGAGCAATTGCCGGAAGCTGAGATCCTCGGGATTTCTTTCCAGATAGGATATGCGGTTCTGACTCAAGCCGACGCGCTGCGCGAGCTCCGCCTGGGTGAGCTTGCGCCGCTTGCGCGACGCAACCAGCAACTGACTGAGCTGCGTTGCGGTGAACAGCGGCTGACTGAAGGGAGCGGAAGTCATAGAAATATCCGTTATTCGGCTATCTTCATTTTAGCTGCTATACGGCTAAAATCAAATTAGCTGCAATACGGATATTTTCCCTATCGCAGACGCCGCTCGCCGGCCCGTCCTCGCGCCGGGCATACGGGATTGCCGTCGTCCGCGACTAGGCCGGACGGTTGCCCCAGCGCGCCGCGCGTTTCGCGACTCAAGCGCCGCACTGCCTGGGGCGGCTGCCCGATGGTGCGCAGGAACGCGCGTCTCATCCGCTCGCGATCGTTCAACCCCACCTGGTCTGCAATCACATCCAGCGACAGACGCCCTTGCTCCAGCATCAGCCTCGCCGCTTCGACGCGCAGGTGCTCGACGGCTTTCGCGGGGGACTGCCCCGTCTCGGCGCTGAACGCCCGGCTGAACTGACGCGGGCTCAAGCCGGCGACGTCGGCGAGTTCCTCCACGGTCAACGCGTTGCGCAGATTGGCGTTCGCGTGGTCGATCGCTTTCTGGATCCGGTCGGACTTCGGGTCGAGGTCGAGCAAGGTCGAAAACTGCGACTGCCCGCCCGCGCGCCGGTGATAAACCACGAGCTTGCGCGCCACCGTGCGCGACACGTCCTGGCCGTGGTCTTTCTCGATCATCGCCAGCGCCATGTCGATGGTGGCCGTCATGCCCGCGGACGTCCAGATCGGCCCGTCGACGATAAAAATCTGGTCTTCCTCGACGGCGATCTTCGGGAAACGGCGCTGCAGATCGTTGGCGAAGCGCCAATGCGTCGTGGCGCGCCGGCCGTCGAGCGCGCCCGCTTCGGCGAGCACGAACGCGCCCGTGCAAGGCGCCGCGATCCGCCGCGAGGTGTCGAGCGAGCGCCTGACGAAGTCCGTCAATGCCGGCGAGCGCAGGTCGATGTCGACGCCCGAGCCGAACATCACCGTATCGAAAATGGCGTCGCCGAACGGTTGCGTCTCAACGCGAATGCCCGCCGACGACATCACCAGCCCGCCGTTCTCCGAGAGGATCGTCACTTCGTACGCCGGCTCCTCCAGCACGCCGTTGGCCATCTCGAAGGCGGTGACTGCCGCGAAGCCCATCAAATAGAAATGGGGAAAGACGACAAAACCAATGCTGTGCATGCGCGACTCCAGCCATGTCCTGAATTGCAGGTATATACGACATTTGAGACGCAGTCAACGAACGCTATGCTTGGCCATGAGTCGCGTCGGCAAGCCGGCGCCGGCAGGAGCGAGGCGGCTTGCGCACGGCTGCCGCCTTGCATTGGAGTCAATTCGCTGGGTAGACAACCTCATGGACCGTCGATTACTGATACTCGCGCTGGGCATGTTTGCCATGGGCACCGACAATTTCGTGGTCGCCGGCATTCTGCCGGGCGTGGCGGCTTCGCTGCACACTTCCGTCAGCGCGGCCGGCCTCATGGTGACGTTTTATGCGTTGACCTACGCGGTGGCCGCGCCGGTCATGGCGGCCGTCGCCGGCACATGGCCGCGCAAGCTGTTGCTCGTCGCCGCGCTGAGCATTTTCGTGATCGGCAATGCGATCAGCGCGATGGCAACCGGCCTCCACTGGGTTCTCTTCGCCCGGGCGCTCGCGGGCTTTGGCGCGGCCCTCTTTTCGCCCACGGCATTGGGTGTCGCCTCGGCGCTCGCGACACCCGAGCGACGCGGCCGCGCGCTGGCCACGGTGACGGCCGGCCTGACGGGCGCCACGGCGCTCGGTTCGCCCATCGGCACGTTTATCGGTGGATTCGGCAGTTGGAGAACGACGCTCTGGTTCGTCACGCTGCTCGGACTGGTGGCAATGATCGGTGTGTGGACGATGCTGCCGTCGGTCGCGCAACCGCAATCGATCCGCTTGCGGGAGCGGCTTGCGCCGGTACGCGACATGCGCATTGCGCTCACGCTGCTCACCTCGCTGTTCGCCTTCGGCGGCTTTCTGATGGTCTACACGTATGCAGGCGTCGTGTTGAATCATGTGACGCACGGCGACGAGCGCATTCTGGCCGGCATGTTCCTGTTGTGGGGCGTGGCGGCGACGGGAGGCAACCTGTGGGCCGGACGGCTCGTCGACAAGTTCCGCAGTCGCCACATCATCAACGCGATGCTGTGCGTGGCCGCCGTCAACTTCTGCGCGCTGCCGTGGACTTCCGGGCAGACGTTGAGCGCCGCGCTTGCACTGACGGTTTGGGGAATCTGCGGCTGGGGCCTCATCGTTCCGCAGCAGCACCGACTCGTGCAATTGTCGCCGCACGTCGCGCCGTTGCTGCTCGCGCTCAACAATACGGCCACGTATATCGGGCTCGCGTGCTCGGGGCTGCTCGGCGGCGCGGTGCTGCAGTCCATTGGCGGGCGCTATCTGAGCGTCGTGGCCGCGGCGCTGATCGGGTTTGCGTGGGGCCTCTCCGAGGCCGCGTATCGGCGAATCGAGCAGCCGGGCACGGCGCCGCACGCTGGGGCCAGCCGCCGAACCGGGGCGGCCTGAGCAGCGTGCCCGCGCTCCTCGCGTTCCCACATAAAAGAACGGCGTCGTGCCCGCGTGGGACGACGCCGCTTCAAAAAACACCACACGCTCGCGGGGGCTGCCCACACGAGTGGAGAAAAAATAACTGCTACGAAAATCTTCCTCAAGATGAAAGAACTGCTTTTGTAACGACGCGGGCGGTCGCTCGGGCGGTAGTTATTACGCAGCCCTTAGCGCCCGGCCACTCCGGAGCAGCGCTCCGTGAGGCGCGAAAAAGTTATGACTAAAGGCTTCAAAAGCGGCGCCCTTTACACACGCGACGATTTGTTACAGTCCCGCCGCAGCACGCGGTGAAAACCGCAGGCGCTCGTTATTCGCGCGTAAGCCGGGTGAAACCGCCGCGCATTGGCTGTTAAAGCGCAATGTCAGGTCGGCAGATCCATACAGCGGCGCACGCCATCCGCGCCGCGCACGGGCGCGACGTGCTCCAGCCTGACCTGCGCGCTGCCGGCCCGGCGAACGCCGAGTGCCTCCGCGGCGGCGTACGAGAGGTCGATGATCCGTCCGCGCACGAATGGCCCTCTGTCGTTGATACGCACGACGACAGAACGTGTGCGGACCAGCGACGTCACACGCACACAGGCGCCTAACGGCAAGGTGCGGTGCGCTGCCGTCAATGCATGCATGTCGTAGCGTTCGCCGCTCGCGGTGCGGCGTCCCTGGAACATCCTGCCATACCACGAAGCGAAGCCGGTTTGCTGAAAACCCTTCCCGCAGGCACAAGCCGCAGCGACTGTTGCATCATCGATCGCGGACGGTATGTCATTGCGCGGCTCGGCGGCCGATGCAAGCGGCGCCGCCACGGCGTCTGCGTTCGCGCCGTCGCCGTACTGCGAGGCGGAGAGTGGCGCGCCTCGTCGCATCTGCACCGCTGTGGGCCCGGCGCCTGGCAAGGCTGCATCGACACCGGATTGTGCGCAGCCGGCAAGCGCGAGCGCCATACCTACCGACGCAAGCGTCGCTGAAAGATGGCTGCTTGAAACGCGGCAAAAATGAAAATTCATAAGCGTCATCGCGCGCGCCGGGCTGCACGGGCAGCACAGCGCATCGCGTCGGTTTCAGTTCGGGGAGCGAGGCGCCGTCTTAATGGCGCCTGGGAAGATAGATGAGCGGATCGACGGCCTTGCCGTCCTCGCGCACTTCGAAGCGTATGAAGGCATCGCCGGCGGCGTCCGCGGGAGCTTCGGCAATCGCCTGCCCTTTTTTGACGGGCATGCCTTCCTTGACGAGCAGCGTGCGGTTGTTGCCATAAGCGCTCAGCAAGTGCGCGTCGTGCTTGATGACGACGAGCCGGCCATAAGCCGTGATGCCGCCGCCTGCATAGACGACTCTGCCGCTCGCCGCTGCTTTCACCTGCTCGCCGGGCTGCGCGGCGAGCGTGATGCCTTTGGTCTTGCCGGCCACGAAGGCCTGTTTCACCGTGCCGCCGACCGGCCACATCAACCGGGCTTTGGCATCGGCAGTGTTCGCTGACGCCGCATCCGCGCTTCTCTCTGCGCTTTTGTCCGCACTTTTGCCTGCGCGTTTATCCGAACCTGAAGCCGTGTGCGCATTCGCCTCAGCCTGGTCGCCCGAACTGGCCGGGGGCGGCCCGACGCGCACGATCTGTCCGGCGCGCAACGCGCCATCGGCGGAAAGACGGTTCCACTGCGCAATCGCGGAAGCCTCGTGGCCGAACTCCCGCGCAATCGCCGTCAGCGTGTCGCCCGGATTCACGCGATAGAACCCCGCGGCCACTGGAGCTTCGCCCTGTGCTGACAGCGCACGCCCGGCCGCCCAGGCTGCGATAGGATCCGGCGCCGTGCTGGCCGGGGCGTCACGCAATGGCGCGCTCTGCGCCAACAGCGAGCAGGCGCACAGCGGAGCCAACGACAACGCGAGCAGCATCGGGAAGAGCCGCCCGGCGCATCGGGACAAACAGATTTTCATTAGGACTCTGGATAAATTTTTATCTCGACGAGCAACATGCGGCGCTCGTGCTTTTTTCCATGGGCGGGTGCGGTCCGCCGCGCGCCGCTATCACGCGGGCGCGGACCGGTATGGCGCAAGCGGGTCGATGTTTTGCATCGACCCGCCTCTTCGCTGGCTCGCGACGCGAGCGCGGAATTTACGGCTTGGCGGGTGCTGCCTCGTCGGCGACGGGCGCAGCGCCCTCTTCGCCATGAGCGGCCGCTGCATGCTTGTGCGCATGCTTACGCGCGTGCTTGTGCTGCTTTTTCGCGTGATGGTGCGTGGCCGCCGGCTTGGCCTCGTTCGCTGCAGCCGAGCTGGCGGCAACGGCAACCGGAGCGGCGTGGATCGCGATGGCTTGCGAAGCGGAGGCAACTACGGGCGCGGAGGCCTGCGCGAACGCGGCGATCGAAAACAGGCCGGCGACGGCGGCGGCGAGAACTTGCTTCTTCATGACGGTAATTTCCTTAACGTATGCGTTGAACGACCGGTTAATGGTCGCGTGTTCAACGAGTGCGCAAAGAAACCGTTGACGGCATCAAGCGAAACTCAGCAATCCTTGACGATTTGTGACGCCTTTGAACAATGGCAAGTCAGATGTGGTGAGATTTGAGTACCGTGAAGACGCGCGCTTTGCCATCGCCATGCGTGTTCGCGAGGCCGGCGCGCGTCACTTTCCGCCTTCGAGCTCGGGCATCGGCGCAAATAGTGCGTCGATGTCGTCGTCGGAAAATTTGGCGGCGCCGGCGGCGTCTTCGGAAAGAATGCTGTCGGCAAGGCCGGCCTTCTGCTCCTGCAATTCCACGATCTTTTCCTCGATGCTGCCCGCCGCGATCAGCTTGTAGACGAATACGGGCTTGTCCTGGCCGAGCCGATGCGCGCGGTCGGTAGCCTGATTTTCGGCGGCGGGATTCCACCACGGGTCGTAATGAATCACGGTATCGGCCGCGGTCAGATTCAGGCCCACGCCGCCTGCTTTCAGGCTGATCAGGAACAGGGGCACCTTGCCCTGCTGGAAGCGCTCGACCGGCGTGATGCGGTCCGCCGTGTCGCCGGTCAGAATGACGTACGGAATCGCGGCTTCATCGAGCGCTTCTGCGATCAGCGCCAACATGCCGGTGAACTGCGAAAAGAGCAGCACGCGGCGCCCTTCTTCTATCAGTTCGGGCAGCATCGAGAGCAGCAGATCGAGCTTGGCCGAACGCGTGGTTCGCGCGCCCCTCTCCGCTTTATCGGAGGATCGCAGAGGCGCATCGCTCGAGTTTTCGTGCGTTTTCGCGGTCTCTCCGGCGCTCACATCCGCGCCCTCGCCGGCGCTGTCTGCGGCGCTGTGTTCGGCTCCATGCAGCTTCCGCACGAGACGCGGATCACAACACACTTGCCGCAACTTCAGCAGCGCATCGAGCACGATGATGTGACTGCGCGCGAGGCCCTGCGCGCTCACCGCCGCACGCACTTTCTCCTGCATCGCCGTGCGCACGGTTTCATACAGATCGCGCTGCGCGCCTTCCAGATCGACGGAGCACACAATCGTCGTCTTCGCCGGCAGCTCCTTCGCGACCTCGTCCTTGCGACGCCGCAGCATGAACGGCCGGATGCGGCGCGCGAGCAGCGAGCGGCGCACGCCGTCGTTGTTCTTTTCGATCGGATTGCGCCAACGGCGCGTGAAGTCCTTCTGACTGCCGAGAAAGCCCGGCAGCAGGAAATCGAATTGCGACCAGAGTTCGCCGAGGTGATTTTCGAGCGGCGTGCCGGTCAGACACAAACGGTGGCGTGCGGCCAAACCGCGAATTGCCTGCGCGGCCTTCGTCGTGGCGTTCTTGACGTATTGCGCTTCGTCGAGAATCAGCAGGTGGTATTGGTGCTCGGCGAGCACCTTCTGATCGCGCCATAGCAAGGCGTACGTGGTCAGAATCAGTTCGTGTTCGCCGATCTGCTCGAAACGATCCTTGCGCTGCGGGCCGTTCAGCACCAGCACTTTCAATTCGGGCGCAAAACGCCGCGCTTCTTCGCGCCAGTTGTGCACGAGCGTGGTGGGCACGACGATCAGCGCGGGTTGGTCGAGCCGCCCCGCTTCCTTCTCGGCAAGAATGTGCGCGAGCGTCTGCACGGTCTTGCCGAGGCCCATGTCGTCGGCGAGCACGCCGGCAAGACCCTGCTCGCGCAAATACTGCATCCAGTTCAGGCCCTGCTGCTGATAAGCGCGCAATTGCGCGCGCAGCGCGGACGGCACCGGCACCTCGCGCAAGCCTGGACCGGCTTGCAGGCGCTCGGCAAGCCGGCGAATCGAATCGTCGCCGCGAAATTGCCAGCGCCCCGTGTCGTTCAGCGCCTGTAGCCGCCCTGCGTCGACGGACGGCACACGCAGCGGCGTGCCGTCGGCGAGCGTCCCGCCGAGCGAGTCGAACAGGTCGACCAGCACGCGCACCACGGGCTTCAGGCGGTCCGCGCGCAGCCTCAGGCGCTTGTTTTCATCGGTTTTCAGCTCGATGGGCTCGTCGTCGGAAATCGCTTCGAGCGCGCCGCCCAGCCAGCGCCGGTCGCGGCGAAACAGATCGGCGAGCAGCGGTTCGAGCCGCACCGTGCGCTCGCCGATGCGGATGCCCATTTCCAGATCGAACCAGCCGTCGCCCGCCTGATGCGCGGTGCCGTCGATCGCATCGATCTCGATGATGTTGTAGCGGAACTCCGGCGCCATCGTCACACGCCAGCCTTTCGCGACGAGCTCCGGCACGGCCTCGTTGACGAACGCGGACCACGCGTCGGCATCCGGCAAGCCGAGCATGGTTTCCGGCAGCAGACGCGACGCGAACACGCGGCTCGTGGGCACTTTCTGCAAGCCGGTCTTGCGCAATTCGAGCAGGCGCTTTTTCTCGACTTCGTAGCGGCGGCGGATATGCATCACGTCGCCGCCTGGCATCGGCACGAGCGTCACACTGCTGTCCACGTTGATGCTGACGCCGTCGTAGTCGAAGCTCACGCCGGCCAGTTCCACTGCGTGGCCCTTGCTGGCCCTGGCGGCGTTCCCGGCCGAGGGCAGCGCGTGGCTGTTCAGCGTGAGCACCGGCACGGGTTCCACGTCGATCACGCGAATCGCGGACGCGTCGTGGGTGGGCGGCAAGGGCAGCTCCGGCGCGACCTCGCGCAGCACCGACGCGACAAGCGGCGCTTCGGCGAGCGAGATAGGCGGCATGGCGAGGTAATCGGGCAATTGCTGGAACGGCAGCGAGGAGCGCACGACGCCCGCCTCCCGGGCTGCTCCGTCCACATACCAGACCGGCTCCGTGGGCAGCACCATGCTCGCGCGCGGCTCGGTGCACAAAACGGGACGCAGCCGCTCGTCCGCGAGCGGTTCCCATTCGATGCGCCCGGGCCGGTCGGCCGCGCGTGCGAGCGGCGTGGGTGCGTCATGACCGGGCGCGATCCTGAAGTCGAAGAACAGGCGCCCGGTGGCGATCAGCTTTTGCAGCGTCTCGGCGCCGCTCGTCCCGCGCAAAATGAATTGCCCGAAGTCTTCGCGCGAACGCCCAAGCCACAGGCCGCGCAGAATGGACAGATCTTCGTCGGATACGAACCTGGGCTGCTTGAGCAGCGCCGACTCCACATTGCCCCACGTCTCGCCGACTTCGACGATTCTGCCCTCCGTGTCGCAGCGCGCGCGGTACAGCACAACCTCATGCCGCATGTGGAATTCCGACCAGTTGAGCCGGTAAACGAGGGTTTCGGTGCGCGCGCCGTCTGGCTTGCGGGCGGCGGCGTCTGCGGCTTCGGCGCGGGCACGAAAGCGCTCCAGCCAGCTGACGAGCTCGGGACGCACGCCCTGCTGCCGGCCAAAGCTGTCCGTCACGGCCTCGTTGGCCGCCATGGACGCGGTATCGTCGCGCTCGCTTTCGTCCACGCGGATGATGTGGTCCATCTCGTCGTGATATTCGAGTTCGGCGAGCAGCAGCGCGGCCACATGCTTGCAATTGCGACCGACAGGACAGCTGCAGTCGCTCTGCGCCCAAGGGGCGCCGCCGTCCGTCCGAAAGCGCACGCGCGTCCTGTACGGCTGCGGCTGGCTGCCCTGGACGTCGCCTGTCAGTGTGGCGCCCTGCCACTGCACGTTGCTGACCGGGCCGACCGCGCGCGCCTTGGCCACGGTGTGGTCCCCGAGCCAGTCGGCAATCCGTTCCCGATCAAAGAAAACTGACGACATCCGCGTGCATCCCTCTTCAGGCCGGTGAAGACAAGCGACGATCAGATCGGCCGGTGGACGGCGCACTGTCCACCGCAACGTGTGGCCGAAGCCGCGCTTGCCAGTGATAACCGGCCATTTTACGCGTTGGCGGGAATAGGCTGTGCGGGGTGGCGCTCGCGCGGTGGCGGGTGAGTTGGGGCGGTGGTTGGTGTTGGGGGTGGTTGGTGTTGCGGGGGGTTGTTACCGGCGGTTTGGCCGCCGCGCGGTCCGGCGGTCCGGTGGTCCGGCAACGCTTGCCCGCCGCGCGGTCGCCGGTCGGTGCGCAGCCGGGCGTCAAGCCGGTTGCCGAGGCGCCCCCACCAGCACCTCGACGCCCGCAGCCGCCAACACCTGCGAGAGTGCGGGCGCCGGGGCTTCGTCGGTCACAAGCAAATCGACGCCGTCCGCGCCGAACGCGTGCAAGAGCGCGCTATGCCCGAATTTCGCGTGGTCCGCGGCGACCACGCGGCGCTCGGCTTGCGCGAACGCCGCCAGCGAAAACGCGACGTCGGCGGGAAGCGCATCCATGAAATGGCCGTGCATGTCGACGGCCGTCACGGAAACAATCGCGTGGCGCACATGGAACTGGCGCAAAAAGGCCTGCACGCTGTCGCCGACTGCGGCGGCGTCGTCGGCACGGACCTCGCCGCCCGCAATGAACACGCGGTTGCCGTTGCGCGGCGCCAGCAGGCGGGCCACTTCGAGCGAGTTGGTCACGACGGTGAGCCGCGAGCGCGCGGCGAGCGCCCGCGCGATATGCACACAGGTGCTGCCGCCGTCGAGAATCAGCGAATCGCCGTCGCTCACCACCTCGGCGAGGCGCGCGCCGATTGCGCGCTTGCCCGCGAGGCCCGCGGCCATGCGCCGCTCGAACGGCGGCTCGTCGAGGCGTTCGGGCAGCATGATGCCGCCGTGGACCTTGAGCAGGTGGCCCTGTTCGATCAACGGCTTGATCGTGCGACGGATAGTTTCGTCGGACACCTCGAAGCGCGCGGCAAGGCCGGTGATCGTGCAGGTGCGCTGCTCGCGGACGAGCCGCAGAATTTCGGCCTGGCGTTGAGTCGAGAACATGGAATCGGCTGATAGGAAGAATGCGCTGAGTCTAGCAAAACACCGCACCGGCGCAGTGAATTTCCACACAATTCCACGTTTTCGCCCACATGCGTCCAAGCTTCTTGTTGTGTTTCGTGGGAAATTGAGGCATTGTTCCTGTATTAACGCCATGCATTCCACACATGTCCACACCATTTCCTTCGCATGCCCGCGTTGTGATCATCGGCGGCGGCATTATCGGCTGCTCCGTCGCCTATCATCTGACCAAGCTCGGCTGGACCGACGTGCTCCTGCTCGAACAAGGCCGGTTATCGTGCGGAACGACGTGGCACGCGGCCGGCCTCGTCGGCCAATTGCGCGCGCAGGAAAGCATGACGAAGCTGATCCGCTATTCGACGGCGCTCTACGCCGAACTCGAAGCGGAAACGGGACTCGCCACCGGCTGGAAGCCATGCGGCTCGCTCTCGGTTGCCCGCACCCCGGCACGCATGACGCAACTCAGACGCACCGCCGCCGTCGCGCGGGCGTACGGCGTGGCCTGCGACGTGATCGGCGCACGCGAAGCGGGCGAATTGTGGCCCGTCATGCGCACCGACGACCTGCTCGGCGCCGTCTGGCTGCCGGGCGACGGCAAGGCCAATCCTACCGATCTCACGCAAGCGCTCGCTCGAGGCGCCCGCATGCGCGGCGCGCGGATCGTCGACAACACGCGCGTGACGGCGGTCCATACGCGCGACGCCCACGGCTCGCGTGAAGCAAGCGGCGTCGCGTGGCGCAACAAGAACGGCGAGGAAGGCTCCGTTTGCGCGGAGATCGTCGTGAATTGCGCCGGACAATGGGCCAAAGCGGTGGGCCGTCTGTGCGGCGTGACGGTGCCGCTGCACTCGGCCGAGCATTACTACATCGTCACCGAACGCATTGCCGGCGTGCATCCCGACTTGCCGGTCATGCGCGACCCGGACGGCTTCATCTATTTCAAGGAAGAAGTGGGCGGACTCGTCATGGGCGGTTTCGAGCCGGACGCGAAACCGTGGGGCATGACCGGCATTCCCGCGAACTTCGAGTTTCAGCTGCTGCCCGACGACTGGGATCAGTTCGAAATCCTCATGACCCACGCGCTGCAACGCGTGCCCGCGCTGGAGACGGCGCAAGTCCGGCAGTTCTACAACGGGCCTGAATCGTTCACGCCCGACAACAACTTCATACTCGGCGAAGCGCCTGAATTAAGGCGCTTTTTCGTCGGCGCGGGTTTCAACTCGATGGGTATCGCGTCCGCCGGCGGCGCCGGCATGGCGCTCGCCGAGTGGATCGTCGCGGGCGAACCGACCATGGATCTCTGGCCGGTCGACATTCGCCGTTTTGCGCGCTTTAACGGCAACGACGCGTGGCTGCACGATCGCGTGAAGGAGACACTCGGTTTGCACTACGCGATGCCATGGCCCAATCGGGAACTCGACAGCGCCCGGCCGTTGCGCCGCTCTCCGCTGTACGCGTTGCTGCACGAGGACGGCGCGTGCTTCGGCAGCAAAATGGGCTGGGAACGCGCCAACTTTTTTGCGCCGACGCGCGACGAAGCACGCCTCGACTACACGTTCGGCCAGCCCGCCTGGCTGCCGGCCAGCGGCGCAGAACACCGGGCGTGCCGCGAAGGCGTGGCGCTTTTCGACATGACGTCGTTCTCCAAATTGCTCGTCAAAGGCCGGGACGCGCAAGCCGTGCTGCAAGGGCTCGTGGCGAACGACGTCGACGTGCCGCCCGGCACCGCCGTCTATACGGGCATGCTCAACGAACGCGGCAATTACGAATCGGATTTCACGCTGACGCGCATTGCCGCGGACCAATACCTGCTCGTCACGGGTACGGCGCAAACCACGCGCGACTTCGACATGATCGAGAAAGCGATTCCGCGCGACAAACACTGCGTGCTCATCGACGTGACGAGCCAATATGCGGTGCTCGCCGTGATGGGCCCGCGCTCGCGCGAACTGCTGCAAAGCGTGTCGAAAGCCGACTGGCGCAACGAGGCGTTCGCGTTCGGCCAGAGCCGCGAGGTCGACATCGGCTACGCGACGGTGCGCGCCACGCGGCTCACCTACGTCGGCGAACTCGGCTGGGAGCTGTACGTGCCCGTCGAATTCGCGATCGGCGTCTACGAAACCTTGCGCGAGGCAGGAAAAGCGTTCGGTCTCGTCAATGCCGGCTACTACGCGATCGACTCTCTGCGCATCGAAAAAGGCTACCGCGCATGGGGACGCGAGCTCACGCCCGACACGAATCCGTTCGAAGCAGGCCTCGCGTTCGCGTGCAAGCTCGACAGGAACATTCCGTTTCGCGGCCGCGAGGCGCTGCTGAAACGACGCGATGAGCCGCTGCGCCGCCGCATGGTCGTGCTGACCGCGGACGGCGCAGCGCGCCACATGCTCTGGGGCGGCGAGGCGATTCTGCGCGACGGCAAACCGGTTGGCTTCGTCAGTTCGGCGGCATTCGGCCACACGCTCGGCTGTCCGGTCGCAATGGGCTACGTGAACAATCCGGATGGCCCAGCGGACGCCGCCTATCTGACGAGCGGCGCCTATGCGATCGACGTAGCCGGCGAACGGCTGCCGGCTACGCTTCACCTGAAGGCACCGTACGACCCGCGCTCGGAGCGCGTGCGTGCCTGATAGAGCGTGTGACACAGCGCCTGATGCACCGCCTGACGCAGCGCCTCCCGCGCGGGCCGTTCGCTCGCCGCGCCGGCCGCGCGCGCGGCACGCAGGTCGGCCAGACTTCAAACAGCGTCAATTCATCGTGCCGGTCCGCGCGCTTTCGCTCGCCATGCGGTGCGCGGCCGCTTCGGCGGCGAGCGCCTCCTTGTGCTGCTCCACCTGATGCGCGAACACCGGGCTGACATCCGGATACGATGCGTCGGTCACGTAATCGAGCCCGTTCTGCTGGGCCTCGATCAATTCCTGGTAGACCTGAGCGCGAGTTTTTCCTTGCGCAAAGACACTCGACGACGCGGCCAGAACGACGACGGACAAGGCAGCAAAAACGATCTTCTTCATGATGAACTCCAGCGAGTTGTGTGCGGGTTTGCATCAGGGAGAACCGCGCGTCACCGGCTTTTATTCCTGTGCAAGCCGCTCATCAAAAACATTTCTGCGCCGCGGAATAAAGCGCCTTGCCGCGCGGCTTGCTCGCCTTTCGCAACGCATCGATCGCACAATCAAAAACCTCCCAACGACCGCGCGCGCGAGTGGAATAAACTGGCGCGCAAGCGTGTTTGCACCTGAACAGCCGGATTCCAGCCGGAGACTTTTCATCATGAAACCGACCGACGCCCCCGCCGACGCGCCGCTTTCCGAAGCCGACATCCAGGCCTACGCCGACGGCAGCTTGTCGCCCGCGCGCGCCGCGTTCCTGCGCGACTACCTGCTCCGCGATCCGGCGGAAGCCCGTCGCGTGGCCTTTTACGGCAAGCTGAACGAGCAGATCCAGCGCTCCTTCCCGAGCGCCGGCGAACCGGCACCGAAGGCTTTCAAGGGCCGGCGCGAGGTTGGCAGCCGCGGCCGCACGGCTCTCGCGAGGCCGCGCTTGCGCAAGACAGCCGGGGCGCTGCTTGCGGTCGTCATCGCGTGTATGGCGGCGGGCGGCTGGCTCGCGGCCACCCAGGTCACGCAGCAGGCGCTCAACAATGCCGCCGTGATGGTGCTGGCCGAAACCGCCGCCGCGCCGTTTCCCGCTTCGTCGCCGACCCGCAGCGCGCCGTCCGCGCCTGATCTGGAGGCGATCGGACTGCGGCTCGTCGACGAGCGCGTGCTGTCGCTCGGCGTCTTGCAGCGCGCCACTGAATTCATCTACCTGAACGGCGACAACCAGCCGGTGGTCGTGCTGTCGACGCTCGCCCTCCTCGCGCCTGCGCAGCCGCAATGGTCCGCGCGGCGCATCGGCGACGTGCGTCTTCTGACCTGGACCGCACAGCGGCAGCGCTTCGTGGTCGCCGGCAATGCGCGCACCCACGGCCTGATGCGCGCCGCCGACGTCATGACGATGCAATGACGCTCACGCGATCCTGCGCGAATGCGGTGACCCGCCGCATTCGCCGGAATAGATTCCGCGCAAGCGTGTTAGCCCTATCAGAACAGGCGACGCCCCGACGCGGCGCAGCCGTTCCCTGCTCACGAGAGGCCCCATGACCGGGATGAAGAATGGATGTTCGTGACGAGTTAATGGAACATGTGCCGCGTTTGCGGCGCTACGCGCGGGCGCTGATCAACAATCGCGACCTCGCGGACGATCTGGTGCAGGACACGCTCGAGCGTGCGCTCGGCCGCACCGGCATGTTCGAGCCCGGCACCGATCTGCGTGCGTGGCTGTTCACGATCATGCACAACGTCTTCGCCAATCAGGCGCGCAAGGCGTCCTCCCGCGCGATCCACGTGGCCGTCGACGACGAAAGCGTCCACGAAAGCGAGTTCGCCGTGGCGCCGCAACAGGCGCGCTCGCTGGAAATGCGCGACCTCGACTACGCGCTGCAGCGTCTGCCCCTCGAACAGCGCGAAGTGGTGCTGCTCGTCGGCCTCGAGGAAATGAGCTACGCGGACGTCGCGCTCGCGCTGAACGTGCCCATCGGCACCGTCATGTCGCGCCTCTCCCGCGGGCGCGAGCGGCTTCGGGCATTGATGGCGGGCAGCCAGCCCGGTGCGAAATTACAGGTGGTGCGATGAGCGACCAACATACGCCGATCACTGAAGAAGAGCTGCACGCTTACGTGGACGGCACGCTGTCCGACGAACGGCGCGCCGACGTGGAGCGCGCGCTCGAACAGAATCCCGAGCTGGCTTCCCGTATCAGCGATTATTTTTCGCTGAACAGCATGTTCCATGAGCGCTACGACCGCGTACTGAACGAACCGGTGCCGAAGCGGCTGCAGCCCGCCGCGCCGCGCCGTTCACGCATTGCCGCCAACTGGCCGCAATTCGCGGGCATGGCGGCGGCGCTGGTGATGGGCATCGGCATCGGTTTCGGCACGCATATGGGCCAGGACGCGTTGGCGCCGGCGACGGGTTCGTCGGGCACGCGGCCGGTCAGCGCGGACAGCTCCGAGCTCTTCGCGCGTCAGGCTGCCGTCGCGCATGTGGTGTACATGCCGACCGTCGACCGGCCCACCGACATGAGCGCCGACCACGAGCACGATTTCGTACAGTGGCTCGCCAACCGCCTCGGCACCAACGTGCATCCACCAATGCTGGCAAAGGACGGCTTCATGCTCTCCGGCGGACGCCTGCTGCCCGGTCCGGATGGCCAGACAGCGCAATTCATGTATCGCGGACCGAGCGGCGAGCGGGTGACACTGTGCATCTCGCGTCGCCAGGTGAGTGCGAATACCACTGCGTTCAAGCTGTATGAGGACGGACCCGTCAACGTGTTCTACTGGGTCGACGGCGATTTCGGCTATGCGGTGTCAGGCGGTATCGACCGCAAGCAGTTATTGCAGCTCTCGCATGACGTGTACTCGCAATTGACGGGCGCCGCGCCGCCGGGCTGACTCAATCGACGGTGAAGCCGCGACGGTGAAGCCGCGACGACAAACCGCGACGTCAGCGCGCGCCCGACTTTACGAGTTCGCGCGGCGTTACGCCGAGGAGCCGCCCCATCCAGTGCGCCATGTGGCTCTGATGCGCGAAGCCGGCTTCGAGCGCGACCTGGCTTGCGGAAAGCCGGCCTTGCAGCAACAGGGCGCGCGCCCGTTCGACGCGCCGCTGCACCACGTACTGATGCACCGGCACGCCGAGCGTCGCGCGAAACAGCACCTTGAAATGCGGCACGCTCAGGTCGGCAAGCGCGGCGAGTTCGCTCAGCGTGAGCCTCCGGTCCAGATGCGCCTCGATAAACTCGGTCACGCGTGCCGCGGTTCGCGGAGCGAGCGTGCGCCGCTTGTCGTCGAGCGACGGCGCGCCGCCGATCAGACGCACCACCATGGCCGTGCACAGGCTTTCGGCGTACAGCGGATCGGATGCGTCGTCCGCCTCCAGCTCGGCACGCAATGCCCATGCAAGGTGCTGGAAGCGCGGATCGCGCATCTGGAATTGCGGGCGGATCTGGGCATCGGCGGTCTTTAATGCCAGCTGCTCCACCGTCGTGCGCGCGAACTCCTCGCCGATCCATACGGTGAAAATCGTGCACGCGGATTCGTCGCTCCATTGGCCGTCGAGTCCTGCGGGGATCACATCCGCGTCGCCGTGCGCCTGAATGCGCGAATGCGGCTTCTCGTTGCAAAAACAGCGCGCTCTGACGGGGCGGCCCACATGCACGCCTACGCGGTGATGCGTGAACGCGGGTATCCGGTGCAATCCCGCCGACACATTGACCAGCTCCGCGCCGAAACCGTGCCAGCCGAGCGTTTTGCTGGAGCGCAGCGCGATGCGCGAGCCGCTGTGCGCGGGGGGCGTCTGCGTACGGATCGGGGTGACGGCAGGTATGGCGGCGTTCATCGTTGGCCTCGCGGATGGCGGTCGGTCTGCGCGCATTGTGCCGCGTTTTGCGGGGTTCTGCTCGGCGCGGCCCCGCCGGCACCCACGTCGCGCCTCGACGTCGTCCGGATAGCGGTCCCAACGGAGAAGCCATCATCCGAATCTGCTCGTCGACATCTTCTTGTGCGCGCTTTCCCCGGCACGTGTCCTTATGATCGGACCACGACGATCCAATCAGGAGTCTCACGTGTTCGTGATTTTTGGAGCAGGCGGCAATGTCGGCCGCGTCAGCGCATCCGCCTTGCGGCGCGCCGGCCGCGACGTGCGTGCCGTGGTTCGCAGCGCCGCCCAGGCCGCGCCGCTCGCGCAGATTGGCTGCGAGGTGGCGATCGCCGATCTGCATGATCGCGCGGCGGTGGCGCGCGCACTCGAGGGCGCCTCCGCGGTGCAGATGCTGTGCCCCGTGCCGCGCCATGACGACGACCCCGCGACGACGATGCGCCGCATGATCGACGCGAGCGTCGACGCGTTGCGCGCGAATCCGCCGCCCCATGTGCTCGCGCTGTCCGATTACGGCGCCGAGCATGCGAGCGGCACCGGCATCACCACGCTATTCCACTATCTGGAGACGCGGCTCACTACCCTCGACACGCGGCTCACGTTCCTGCGTGCCGCCGAGCATATGCACAACTGGGCGCGCGTGCTGCCCGTCGCGTTGGCCAAAGGCGTGCTGCCGAGCCTGCATCATCCGCTTCAGAAGCGCTTCCCTACCGTGGCCGCTCCAGACGTCGGCGCGCTCGCCGTGCAATTGCTGCTGGACGACAAGCCGCCGCAGCGCTCGCCGCGTGTGGTCAGCATCGAAAGCGAGGCACGGGTGAGCGTGATCGACGTCGCGCGTACTATCGGCGAACTCGTGGGTCAGGAGATCACGGCGCACGCCGTGCCGCGCGAACAGTGGCCCGCAATGCTCGAAGCGGCCGGTCTCGGCGAAGGACATGCGCGGCTCATCGTCGATCTTTACGACGCACATAACGCCGGCCGCATCGACGTGCAGGCCGGCGTCAGCGAGCGACGCACGGGTCCGACGACGCTCGCGCAGGCACTAGCGGCAATCGTGCCGGGCGGCGGCGCAACGGTCAGCGCGTGAAGAAAGGGAGAATGACGATGTCGACCTGTGTGCTGCGCTACGAAGCAAGGCAGAGGCGCGCGAACCTGAGCCGCTTGCTCGCGGCCGCGCTGGCCGTGGCGGGACTGCTGGGGTGGCGCGCGCTTCGCGATCTGGTTGGCGCGATTCCGGACAGCAATGACGATTTTGGTCTGTTTTAGCGGGGAGTGGGTCGCGTGGCCGATACCGATCAGAGAACCGCCATCGATTCCGTCATGTTCTCACGCATGTCATCGAGGAAACACTTCTGGAACAGCATGGTGCACCCCGCCGGACAATGGCGGCGGCCTTACTTCAACAATCCGAACACCGCCACGCCGTTGGTCGTACCCACGTACACATGCCCGTGCGCGATCATCGGTGTAATGAACTTGTTTCCCGCGCCGAAGGTGTCCCTCGTACCGGACTGATTGCTGTTATAGAGTTCCTGCCCGAGATCGCTCGCGTTGAACGCGTGCAAAGCACCAACGGCACCGTTCTCGGCGGCCCATACGATCGCATTGGCGGCGCCGTTGGCTGAAATGCTCGGCGTCGTGCCCGGGTACGGAAACGTGCCGGCGCTGTGTGACGTGGGCGTCGTTGCCAGCAGCGCCGAGGTCTCCGGGAACGCCTTCAGATTGTCGCCGACGGAACCGAAATACACGACCTTGTTGTAGTACGCAGGCATGCCGAAAACGCCGCCTGACAGTTGTCCATCAATCTCCTGCCAGATCAGATTCGCGCTCGGGTTGAACTTGCCCATCGCATCGCGATTCACGACGTAGATCTTCGAATCCTTGCCGGCACCCACGGCAAGATGCCGGGCGGTGCCGTTCGCATCGACGAGATCCGGCAGGACCAACGCGCCTCCGGACCCGAGATCGGCGTCCGCCGACGACTGCGCGACCGTGTCGAAAGTCGCGAAATAGTCGGCCACGGCGAGCGTGGGTGACGTCGACAGTTTGAGGAACGCGTTTCCATAGTCGCCGCCCGCCGGAAAACCCTGCGCGGTCAGCGTTGTGTCGAACGTGCCGTTGGCGTCGAGCAGGTAGAGGAACGCACCATCGGACGCCATGCCCGCGCCGCTCATCCAGACCGACCCCTCGGTCCCGTTGGGCGTGAGATTCAACGCGCCGGTCTGCGAAAGCGTATCCGCGCTATAGGCCATCACCCAACCGCCGTACGTGCCCTGGTCGCAGTGCGACGTCCATGCGAGGTACACGTTGCCGTTCACGAGCGTCAGCGCCTCACGCTCCGCATATTGTTGCGGGTCGAACACCGTGACCCCGTTACTGCTGTTCGCGCCTGTGCCCGGATACGTCGCGGCAATCTCTGTCGGGCCGCCGAGCATCTCTGCCCCTGTACTGAGATCTAACGCATGCAGGCGCTGGTGAATGCCACCGCCCGCGTCCTTGCTCATGGCGACAGCGTACAAGATGCCCGCAGTGCCCCGTGTGCGGTCGATCACCGGCGTGGACGTGATGCCGATTTCCGGGGTGATTTGACCGCAATGACGATCGTCGCTCGTTGTCTCGCCTGAGCCCAGCAGCGAGCGGTGCCACAGTTGCACGTGGGTATCCGCGTCGAATGCATAAACGCTCGCGTGCTCGGTAACCACATAGACGACGTTGTGTGCGGCGCCGCTCACCGGCACGTTGCCGGCGTAAAGCGGCTGCGCGTCGACTTTGCCATCTGCCGCGAGAAAGGCGACCTTGCCAAATTCCGTCGGGTTGACGTTGGCGGGAGTCAGCGTTGTTTCCGCCAGGTACTGTCCGGTGCGCGCGGGATCGTTGTGATAAGTCAGGACATCGCCGACAGTGGACGGTGCGCCGGAGCCAGTTCCAGCCGGCGCCGTGGTGCCGCCCGTATTGCCATTACCGGAACTGCTGCCGGCGCCGCCGCTGGCATTGCTGCTCGATGAGGTGCCGCCCGAACCGCCGCTGCAGGCGGCACAGCCAAGAATGACAAGACTCGCCGATATGAGCTGGCGCCAGGTTATCGCGTTCTGGTCCAGGTACTGGGTGCTTTTCATACACGTCTCCCCGGGCAGTCGAGAGAACTGCCAGTGCCAATGAGCCGTCAACGTCCTCGTCCAGTCTACGCTCCTCTTGTGCCAGCACGGCGGTAGAGCATCAATGGATCAACCCCGGAAACACGCCGTCTGCGCGGGCGCAGGCGGCCGGTCCGCTCGAGGCCGGCGGCGGCCAGGCGCGGCGCTATACTGTGGCCCGTCTACAGGACAACCCGCTGGCGTCGCGAGATCGTGATCCTTTTTTGCGCGGCGTCCGCAAACCCCAAACGCCGACGGGCGGAGACATAATAAATTGGCTGATCATGATCTGAAGAGGCTGAAAATCGACCGGCCGGCCATGGCTGCAAGACGTGGGCGAAACTGGGTCGCTTACGGGATCGTCGCGCTGCTTATCGTCGGCGTGGCGGCTGCGGCCCTCAAGCTGGCCGGTCCGCAAGCCGTCGAAACCACCACTGTGGTGTCCGCTTACCCGTCTCAAACCTATACGCTGCTAAACGCGACCGGCTACGTCGTGCCGCAGCGCAAGGCCGCGGTGGCGTCGAAAGCGCAAGGACGCCTCGAGTGGCTCGGCGTGCTGGAGGGCACGCACGTGAAGAAAGACGAAGTGATTGCCCGACTCGAAAGCGCCGACGTGAAGGCCCAGCTCGCGCAGGCGAAGGCGCAAATCAAGGTGGCGCAGGCCAATCTCGCGCTGCAAAGGGCCGAATTGAAGAACGCGCAAATCAGCCTGCGCCGCTCCGCCATACTCGCGCCGAGCGGCGCCGTGCCCGCCGCCCAGTACGACGCCGATCTCGCCCGCTACGACAAAGCGCGGGCGTCCATCGACAACAGCCGGGCGGCTATCGTGTCGGCAGAGGCCAATGCGCAGGCGGCTCAGGTGGCCGTCGATCAAACCGTGATTCGCGCGCCGTTCGACGGCGTGGTGATCGAGAAGCATGCGAACGTCGGCGACAACATCACGCCGTTCTCGCAGGCATCCGACAGCAAGGGCGCCGTCGTGACGATTGCCGACATGGAAACGCTCGAAGTCGAAGCCGATGTTGCGGAATCGAACATCGGCAAGATCACCGTGGACGAGCCTTGCGAATTGCAGCTCGACGCGCTGCCCGAGCTCAGACTGGCCGGCCGCGTGTCGCGCATTGTGCCGACCGTGGACCGTTCGAAAGCCACCGTGCTCGTCAAGGTGCGCTTTGTCGATCGCGATAATCGCGTGCTGCCCGACATGAGCGCGAAGATTGCGTTTCTGACGAAACCCGTTTCGCCTAAAGACAGGCAGCCGGTGGTCGCGGTGCAACCGGCGGCGATCGCCGAGCGCGACGGCCGCAAGGTCGCCTTCCTGATCAAGGACGATACCGTGCGCGAAGTGCCCGTCACAGCCGGCGTGGCGCTCGGCGACCTGGTGGCCGTCAGCGGCGTGCGTCCCGGCGATGTGCTCGTACGCGCGCCGAACGAGCACATCAAGGACGGCATCAAAGTCACCGTGGTGAAGAAATAGTGTGAACACCGTGGACAATGTGAAGCGCGTGAGCGATACCGCGCCGCTCGTCGAAATCCGGCACCTCGTCAAATCTTACCGGCGCGGCGCTCAGACGGTGCCCGTTCTTTCCGACATCACGCTTTCGATCAGCGAAGGCGACTTCATCGCGCTGATGGGGCCGTCGGGGTCCGGCAAGAGCACGCTGCTCAATCTGATCGCGGGCATCGACCGGCCGGACGGCGGGCAACTGCGCGTCGGCGGACTCGACATCACGCGGCTGCCGGAGTCGGCGCTCGCGCAATGGCGCGCGGCCCACGTCGGCTTTATCTTCCAGTTCTACAACCTGATGCCCGTGCTGAGCGCATTCGAGAACATCGAATTGCCGTTGATTCTCACGCGCCTGTCGCGCAAGGAGCGGCGCGAGCGCGTGAGCCTCGTGCTCGACATGGTCAATCTGTCGGATCGGGCACAACATTACCCGTCCGAGCTTTCCGGCGGACAGCAGCAACGCGTCGCAATCGCTCGCGCGCTGATCAGCGACCCGACGCTGATCGTCGCCGACGAACCGACGGGCGACCTCGACCGCACGTCCGCCGAGGAGGTGCTGGCCATGATGCAGCGGCTTAACCGCGAACTCGGCAAGACCATCGTCATGGTGACCCACGACGCGCATGCGGCGCGGGCGGCAAACGCCATTGTGCATCTGGAAAAGGGGGAACTGATCGATGGAACCGCTCGCTGAGGCACGCCAGGGCCGATCCGTATGTACCTGCTCAAGCTGATCACCCGGAACGCGCTGCGGCACAAACTGCGCACGCTGCTGACTGTGTTCGGACTCCTGATCGCAGTACTCGCGTACGGCCTGCTGCATACCGTGGTCGACGCATGGTACGCGGGCGCCGCTGCCGCATCGAACGCGCGGCTCGTCACGCGCAATGCGATCTCACTCGTCTTTCCGCTGCCCTTGAGCTATGAGAACCGCATACGCGGCGTGGAAGGCGTGACGATCGTCGCACGCTCCAACTGGTTCGGCGGCGTGTATCGCGAGCCGAAGAACTTTTTCGCGCAGTTTGCGGTGTCGGACAATTACCTCGACCTGTACCCGGAATTCATCTTGCCCGCGCAGCAGCGCAACGACTACGAGCGCGACCGCAAGGGCTGTCTGATCGGCAGGCAGCTCGCGAGCCAGTTCGGCTTCAAGATCGGCGACGTCATTCCGATCAAGGGCACGATCTATCCGGGCACGTGGGAGTTCGTCGTGCGCGGCTTTCTCGACGGTCGCGACGAATCGACCATTACGCGCCAACTGATTTTCCATTGGGATTACCTGAACGAAACACTACGCAAGACGCCCGGCCGCAAAGCGGATCAGGTCGGGGTCTATGTGCTGGGCATCGCGAGCCCGGACGAAGCCGCCGCGATCTCGCGCAACGTCGACAACGTATTCAGGAACTCGCTCGCCGAGACGCTCACCGAAACCGAGCAGGCGTTCCAGCTCGGCTTCGTGGCGATGTCGAATCAGATCATCGCGGCGATCCAGCTGGTGTCGTATGTGGTCATCGTCATCATCATGGCGGTGATGGCCAATGCAATGGCCATGAGCGCACGCGAGCGCACCGTTGAATACGCGACGCTCAAGGCACTCGGTTTCGGCCCGGCATTTCTCGCGCTGCTGATGTTCGGCGAGTCGTTGACCATCTGCGTGGTGGGCGGCGGTCTCGGCATACTCGCCACGCCGCCCGCGGCCAGCTTCTTCAAGCAGGCGACAGGCGGCGTGTTCCCCGTGTTCCATGTGTCGCGTGAAACGATGCTGTTGCAGGCGGCATGCGCACTCGTCGTCGGGCTCGCGGCCGCGATCATTCCGGCGCTACAGGCAGCGCGCGTGAAGATCGTCGAAGGCCTGCGGGCTATCGGCTAGGGGCTGACATGGCGATCCCGCTCTCCTACATCGCGCGTAACCTGTGGACGCGCCGGCTGACCACCGCGCTCACGGCCGGCGGCCTCGCGCTCGTCGTGTTCGTGTTCGCGACCGTGCTGATGCTCGATGCGGGCCTCAAGAAAACGCTCGTGTCCACCGGGGAAGAGGACAACGTCGTGGTGATCCGCAAGGGTGCGGAAACGGAGGTGCAAAGTGCGATTGATCGCAACCAGGCGAACGTGATCGAAATGCACCCGGACGTGGCGATCGGCGACGACGGGCGGCGCATGACGTCAAAGGAATCCGTCGTGCTGATCTCGCTCACGAAGCGCTCCTCGGGCAAGCCGTCGAATGTGGTGATTCGCGGGGTCTCGCCCGCGGGCATGAGCTTGCGGCCGCAAGTCAGGCTCGCGTCGGGGCGGATGTTCAATCCAGGGGCGTCCGAAATTGTCGTCGGCAGCAGTATCGCCAAGGGCTTCAGCGGCACGCAGCCAGGCGAGCACTTGCGCTTCGCGCAGCGCGACTGGACCGTGGTCGGCACTTTCGATGCGGGCGGCAGCGGCTTCGATTCGGAAATCTGGGGCGATGTCGACCAGTTGATGCAGTCGTTTCGCCGCACGAGTTATTCATCGATGGTGGTGCGGCTCGCGCAATCGGACCAGTTCAACGGCTTCAGGTCCGACCTCGACGTCGATCCGCGCCTCGCTGACGAAGCCAAGCGCGAACAGACGTTCTATAGCGACCAGTCGAAGGCGCTCTCGACGTTCATCAACATTCTCGGCTTCACGCTGTCGATCATCTTTTCGATCGCGGCGATGATCGGCGCGATGATCACGATGTACGCGTCCGTGGCCAACCGGGTCGCGGAGATCGGCACGTTGCGTGCGCTCGGTTTCAGCCGCGCCAATGTGCTCGCTGCGTTTCTCGTCGAAGCGATGCTGCTCGGGTTCGTCGGCGGACTGGCGGGGCTGGGCTGCGCGGCGTTCATGCAGTTCGCGTCGTTTTCGACCACCAACTTCCAGACCTTCGCGGACCTGTCCTTCCGCTTTATCCTCACGCCGGCTATCGGCGCAAAGGCGCTCGCATTTTCGATGATGATGGGTCTCGTCGGCGGCTTTCTGCCTGCAATGCGCGCGGCCCGCATGAATATCGTCGATGCGTTGCGCGCGCACTGAAGCACGGCATGAGGGAGTTGCGGCACTAGGAGCCGGCACACTGAAAGCTCGCGGCCGCGTTGACATCTCCGCCGATGTGCTTCGGCCATAGCGGATAACGGCACAGCGGACGCGTTCTGCCGAGCGTTGCGGCATTCAGATCGCTCATCCGCAGGGTCTCGGGCGCCTTGCCGGTCTCCACCCATTGATCCAGCGCCGAAAGCGAATCGACGGCCGGATGAAACGGGCCCGTGCCATGGCCGACGCCTGGCATCAGATAGAAGCGCACAAATCCGTCCACCGTGCTCTGTCCGAAGCGCCCCACGAGGCCGTTGTAGTAGTCCGTGCTCGAATCCGTGCTGACGATCTCGTCTGCAAGCCCGTGCGTCATGATGAGCTTGCCGCCTTTCGCGATATAGGCGCTCAGGTCCGTGTTCGTCGCGTCGGTGAGCGCGGACACAGCTTGCAGCCGCGACTGATACGCCCCGGGATTCAGCGGGTCGAAGGTCAACGAATCAAAGGCCGGCACGCGCGTGACAAAGTACTTCACCCATTGATCACCCGTCACCCATTGGTTCGCGTCCTTCTTGCCCGCCGGATTGGCAGGCACGGCAGACTGGCCGAGATCGCGGGTCGTATCAGGCCCTGCAAAAACAGAACCGGCCAGAATGTTGTAGCCGGCGTAACGCGTCACGCCGTTCGCAAGCGGATACGGCAATTGCAGCGGCGCCGCAATAGTCTGCACCGTGGCGATCTGCGCGTCCGACAGGCAGGTATCGCCGGAGTCCGCGCCGCTCGCGCAACGCACCGAGGCAAGCACTGCGGCCGATTGCGCCTTGCACGCAGCCACGTTTGAGATCACCCCGTCTGCGACCCCGTCGAGCGGATCGCACGCGGTCATGACCGCGTTTTGCAGCAACACCGTTTTCGCCACGTCCAGCCACCCGGCACCGCCATTCAGATACAGCGCCCGGCCCAGCACGACATTGCTCAGACGTAGCCCCGTATAGTTGAGCGCGGGACGGTTCACCACAATGCCGTCGTAGTCCTGCGGCCAGCGCTGTGCTTCGCTGAGACCATCGCGTCCGCCCGTCGAACTGCCGAAGAAATAGACCTTGTCGGGCGGACTCCCATAGCGCATTTTGATGAGCGCCATGGCGACATCGTGCGTCTTCTTGAGGCTCAACCCGCCGTAGTTGGCAAGCGACTCGTCGTTCGCGGCGAATTTGCCATCCGTAATGCTCGAGCTTTGATGCCCCGAGTCGTCGCCGAAGCTCGCATAGCCTTGTGCGAGCGGCGTGGGCGTGCCGGTCGGCGCCATGTCGAGCGGCTCGACACCGGTGATCAGCGTGCCGTCGAAACCGCCGCCGCCATAATGCAGCGCCTTGTGATTCCATTGAGTCGCCAGGTTGACCTGGAACTTGATGGATGGCGCAGCGGGGTCGACCGGTGCGATGGCGCCGTTCACCTGGCAGTATTCGCCGCTCGCTTCGACAAGCGTCGCGCTCGTAATGGTGGCGCCGCTGGTCGGTTCGGCAATCGAAGACGCTGGGATCGACAGCCCGCGCAACGCTGCGCACTGGGCAGCCGCCGTGGGCGCGGGCGTCGAGACGGCTGGACTGTCGCTGTGCGGCCCATTGCCGCCGCATCCGCTGGTGCATAAGGTGAAGGCGAGCGCCCACCCGAGCGATCTTCTGATCATCGTCGTCTCCCGAATACCGTTGGCTGTTGTGTTGCTGTTGTGTTGCTGTTGTGTTGCTGTTGTGTTGCTGTTGTGTTGCTGTTGTGTTGCTGCTGTGTTGCTGCTGTGTTGCTGCTGTGTTGCTGCTGTTTGCAAGCGGCCGTGCTGCTATTCGAGCGCGCGGCCCTCGTGCACGACGCCGGTATCGACCAGCCGCGCGGCCGTGCCGAACAACGCCTCGACACCTGGCTGCGACACGAACATCGCGTCACCGCTGTGCGCCGCGCCCGCTACTTCGTAGAGTTGATGACGCAGTTGCGGATGCCGCCTACGCAAATAGGCGTAATAGGCGCGGCCTCTTGCGAGTCGATGCGGGCCCTGCAGCATCGCCTCGCATGAGCGGTCGAGAGCCGGATGCGCGGGATCGTTGTCGTGCGTGCCGAGCAGATAGGTCACATCGCGATCCACATAACGGTGTTCGAGCCGTTGCGCATCGAGAACCTCTGCATAGCGCGGCAGCCCTTGCGTGCCGTACTTCCATGCGTTGAAGCCGGCGCAGGCAGCGCGAGCGTCTGCGCTCGATCCATTTGCACAGTACGGTCGCCACGCGTCGAAGTACACATACGACGACGGATTCGCAATGACATAACGCACGTTCACACCGGCCGCCCTGCAACGCACGGCGACGTCGCTCAGTATTGCGTGCCGATGCGCGACCTGCGCGCCGCCGGAATGCCCCGCAATGACGATCTCCCGCACGTTCGGGTAACCGCCGTCGCGCACGAAATGTTCGATCAGTGCATCCAGTACGTCGAACGAGCTAAGCGGCAACGGACCCAGGGCATCGAGGCCACCCATCCAGGAGGTCCACTCCCAGTGCAGATAGCCGCCCGGCAACGCATGGTGCTCGACGTCGGCCGTCGCGAGAAACTGCGGTACGGCGAGGATCACGCTGTCCGCATCCACACTCGACGACGCCAGCGCACGCTCCGTGGATCGAAGATAGGCATCGGCATCGCGGAGTCTGCCGTGCAGCATCACCACCACTTGCGTCGCTTCGGCAGGCCGCGCGCTGCCGCCCCTGAAAAGCGGCACGGCCGCCTCGCCGCCCGCCTTGCTTACGACCAACCGTTCCCCGGCGACCACCTGCACGGGCACTTCGTTGCGCGGCCGTGCGTCGCTATCCGTCACGAGATTCATTGCGGCGCTCATTGACCGTCGGCCAGCCAGAGATCGGGCTTGCGGTAGAGGCGCCGCCCCGAGGCCGTCAGTCCAACCAGCAGCAGCGAAACCACGCCTGCACAGATCAGATACCACGCCGGGACCAACCGCGAGCCGGTGACGTCGATCAGCGTCGAAACCGTGAGCGGTGCAAGACCGCCGAACAGCGTCACCGCCACGTTGTACGACAGCGCAACGCCCGTCGAGCGCGTCGCGGTGGGAAAGAGTTGGGTGAGCATGCCGGGATGCGCGCCGGACATCAGGCTCAGCACGACAGTCGCGACCATCTGCGCAGCAAACACACGTTCCGCGGACGGTGCCGCGAGCACCCAGGCAAAGAGTGGGTAAGCGGCACCTATCCACCCTATCGTGACGGGAAAAAACAGTCGATATGCGCCGAAACGGTCGGCGAGGCGTCCCGCCAGCGGATAGCCGACAATACCGATCAGGCCGGATATGGCTGTGCCGAACAGCGCATTTTTCAGCGGCAAATGCAGCTGGTGCTCGACATAAAGCGGCATGTACGAATGCCACAGGTAGTTCGTTGCGGCCCCAACGATGATGACGCCCATCGCGCAGAGCGCCGCATCGCCGCGTTCACGGACGAAGGTGCGAAGCGACTGGCGCGGTGCATGGCCGAGCCGCTCGCGCAACTGAAGAAACTCGGGCGATTCGCCGACTTTGTGCCGGATGTAGAAACCCACCGGGCCGACGAGCGCGCCGAGCAGGAACGGCACGCGCCAGCCCCACGACACGAGCGATTCGTGCGTGAGCCGCGTGGTAAGGACAAACGAGCAGAGCGACGAGAGCAGGAGCGCGACGGCCTGCGAGGTCATCTGAAAACTGCCGAAGAACATCTTGCGCCGAGGCGGCGCATACTCCGTCAGCATCGCCGCGGCGGTCGCAAATTCTCCGCCCACCGAGAGCCCTTGCAGAATGCGCCCGACAATCACGATGAGCGGCGCCGCAACCCCGATCGTGGCATAGCCGGGTGTCAGGCCCATCATCAGCGTGCTCAGCGCCATCAAAAGAATCAGCAGCGACAGGGTCTTGCGCCGCCCGTAACGGTCCGCGCACGCGCCGATCACCACGCCGCCGAGCGGCCGCACGAGAAAGCCGATGGCAAAGGTGGCGAGCGTCAGCGTGATCGACACGAAGCTGTTGCCCACGGGAAAGAACACCTGCGCGATGACCTTGGCGAAATACCCGTAGATCAGAAAGTCGAACCACTCGAGGCCATTGCCGATCACTGAAGCAAGCACCGCGCGGCGCATCTGTGATCGGCTTAGCGCCGGCGCGCCGACCGCGGGTGTGACGGCTTGCAGAACGGTTTGCATGTGTCTCCTTGTTTTCGGCTGCCTGCGAACAGAGAGTACGTGCGGGAACTCACCAATGTAAAATACATGTGAGGCGCGGTTGCCATATCCAGCACATATAGCAGGCTACCCATGGAACTGAGACATTTGCGCTACTTCCTGGCAGTCGCCGAAGAAGGCCAGTTCACCCGCGCCGCCAGCCGGCTGCACATTCAGCAACCGCCGCTCTCGCAGCAGATTCAGGAGCTCGAACAGGAACTCGGCTTCGCGCTGTTCGTGCGGCAACCGCGCGGCGTCGTATTGACCGCGCCGGGTGAAACGTTCGCGGCGCGCGCCCGCTCAGTGCTGTTCGAACTGGACAATGCGGTCATTCAGGCGCGCCGCGTGGCGCAAGGGCACATCGGCACCGTGCGCGTGGCGCTCACGAGTTCCGCTGCATTTCATCCTCTCACGCCGACCGCGATCCGCAATTTCCGCGAGTTATACCCGGAGGTGGCGATCGAGATGACGGAGGTCAACGCCGCCGACATCATCGAAATGATGGTGGAGGACCGTGCTGACGCGGCGATCCTGCGAAAACCCGTTCATGCGCCCGAGGGTCTGCGGTTCGAGTTACTCGCGGAAGAAAGGATGTTGCTGGTACTGCCCGTCGGACATCGGCTTATCAGCAGCCGCGCAGTCGCGCTCGAAAAACTTGCCGACGAGTCGTTCATCTTCGTGCGCCGGCCCGGCGCGCCCGGCATGTATGCGGACTTTATTCGCGCCTGCCGGTCAAAGGGGTTCGAGCCGCATGTGGTGGAGGAAGTGCCGCGCATGGTCACGGCCATCAATCTCGTGGCAGCGGGCGGCGGCATCTCGCTCGTTCCCGCGTCGATGCATCGCTACCACCAGGAAAGCGTGCGCTACTGCCGCGTGGCGGGCGACCGTGCCTTTCACGCACCGCTGCACCTCGTCACCCGCCATGACCTGGAGAACCCGGCGGCTTCGCACTTTCGCCAGACCTTGCTCGCTTTCGTGCACCAACATCCGAGCCGCGAGTGACGAAGCGTCATCCGCCACGCGAGAACGTGGCCCTTAGCCGCCGCGCACGTTCCATGAAGTCTGCAGGTCGGAGGACTTCATATGTTCGCGCAGCGCCTCGGCGAATACGCGTATCTTGGCCGGCTGATGCCGCCGGCTCTGATACGCGAGGTTGATGATGAGCGGCGGCAACTGCCAGTCCTCGAGCACCGGCACGAGCCGCCCTGCCACGATGTCGTCGCGGACGATATAAAGCGGCTGGATCAGAATACCCATGCCTGCGCGAGCCGCCGCGCAAATCACCTGCCCTTCGTTCGATTCGAGCACCGGCGCGATGCGTACCTCGCGCACTTCGTCACCCTTGCGCAGGTGCAGCAGATACGGATCGGCCGCGAGTGCGTAGACGAGAAGATCGTGCGACGCCAGCGCTTCGGGCGTGTCGGGCCAACCGCGACGCGCCAGATACGCAGGCGACGCCGCGAACACGCGGCGCGTCTGCGCAAGCTTCTGCACCATGATTCCCGAATCGCTTTCGTGCTCGCGCGTGCGCACCGCGACGTCGATGCCCGCCTCGATAAAGTTCGGATAGCGGTTGGCCGCTTCGATATGCACGCGCAATTCCGGATTGCGCTCGCGAAACCGCGGCAGCCACGGCGCGATATGCAGCAATGCAAACGACACCGAGCACGTAACCCGCAACACGCCGCGTGGCCGGGCGCTCAGTTCGCCAGCGGCGGCATCGGCCTCGGCTGCCTCGGCAATCAGCGCGCTGCACCGGCGGTGATACTCGCGGCCGGCATCCGTGAGCCACAGCCGCCGCGTGGTGCGCTCCACGAGCCGCACGCCGAGCCGGTCTTCGAGCGCGCTCAGCATGCGGCTCGCCGCCGCGTTGGAAAGGCCGAGGCGCTCGGCCGCGCGCGTGAGGCTGCCGAGGTCGGCCGTCAACACGAAGAATTCCATTTGTGTAAAGCGATCCATGATTGACCCTCGAATTCGACCGCCGTTTCTTCCACCAGGCGGAAGAATGTTTTCCGCGACGATCATATTTTTCCACGCGCGGCACGATTACAGTACCGGGACATTTGCGGAGGAGACCGATGCGCAACATCAACGAAGACACCATCACCCAGGCCGTGCTTGCGTCCATGTCGCACTGCAGCGACGAGCGCCTGCGCACCGTCATGACGAGCCTCGTGCAGCACCTGCATGCATTCGCGCGCGACGTGAAGCTCACCGAGGACGAGTGGTTCCGCGCAGTCCGTTTCCTCACCGAGGTCGGTCATATCACCGACGATCGCCGGCAGGAATTCGTGCTGCTGTCCGACACGCTGGGGCTGTCCATGCTCGTGACGACCCAGAATCACCGCAAGCCGGCTGCGTGCACCGAAGCCACCGTCCTCGGCCCGTTCTTCGTGCCCGACGCTCCCGAATACGCGCTCGGCGACGACATTGCGAACGGCGCGGCCGGCGCGCCCTGCTTCGTCAGCGGCTGCGTGGTCGGCATGAACGGCGAGGCGGTGGGCGGCGCGCAACTCGACGTGTGGCAGTCCGATGAAGACGGCTTTTACGACGTCCAGCACGAGGCAGACACGGAAGGCCGCATCGAGCCCCAGGCGCGCGGCCGTCTGCACACTGCAGCCGACGGCACGTTCCATTTCCGCTCGATCCTCGCCGAGGCCTATCCGATCCCGCACGACGGCCCCGTGGGCAGAATGCTCGAGGCGCTCGGGCGGCATCCGTGGCGGCCCGCGCATCTGCACTTCTGGATCCAGGCCGACGGCTACGAACCGCTGATCACCCATGTGTTCCGCAACGGCGATCGCTACCTCGACTCCGACGCGGTGTTCGGCGTGCGCTCGTCGCTGGTCGTCGACTGGGACCGGCACGAAGCCGGTGTGGCGCCCGACGGCACGCGCATGGACGAACCGTTCTATACGCTCGCGTACCGCTTCGTGCTGAACCCGCGCGGAGACGCCGCATGATCCGCCACGTCGTGATGTGGAAGCTGCGCGGCGACTCGCCCGCCGAGCGCGACGCCGCACGCCGGCTCGTCAAGACGTCGGTAGAAGCCATGCGCGGCGAGATTCCCGGCATGCTGTCCATCGAGCTCGGCCTCGATACGAGCGGCGTCGAGTACGCGTGCGATGCGGTGCTCGTGGCCGATTTCGCATCGCAGAGCGCGCTGGAGGGCTACGCGACGCACCCCGCGCATCTGCGCATGAAGGCGGCGCTCGGCGACATTCGCGTCGCACGTTACCAGGTCGACTACGCAATCGAGGACTCCCGTCATGTACACCAGTGAATTCGTCTACACGGGCCGCGCCGCGCGTGTCGTATTCGGCGCGGGCAAGCGCGCGGCCATCGGCGACGAAGTGCGTTTGCTCGGCGCCGGGCGGGCGCTCGTCATCTGCGGCGCGGAGCAGCGCGCGCTGGGCGAATCGCTCGCCACCGCGCTCGGGGACACGAGCGCGGGTCTCTTCGATCGCGCCGCGATGCACGTGCCCGCCGCGCTCGCCCGCGAGGCGCAGGAGCTTGCCGCGCAACTGCGCGCCGATTGCCTGATTGCGGCGGGCGGCGGCTCCGCAATCGGCCTTGCGAAAGCCATTGCGCTGACGAGCGGGCTGCCGGTAATCGCAGTGCCGACCACTTACGCGGGCAGCGAAATGACGCCCATTTACGGACTCACTGAAGACGGCGTCAAGCGCACTGGCACCGACATGCGCGTGCTGCCCAGAACCGTTATCTACGACCCCGAGCTGACACTGACGCTGCCTGCTGCCCTGTCCGTCACGAGCGGCATCAACGCCATCGCGCATGCCGCCGAAGGGCTGTATGCACGCGACGCGAATCCGGTGACGAGCCTCTTCGCGCACGAAGGCATCGCCGCGCTTGCCCGCGGTCTGCCGACGATCGCACGTGAGCCCTCGAACCCCGAGGCGCGCGGCGCTGCGTTGTACGGCGCATGGCTGTGCGGGGCGGTGCTGGGCTCGGTCGGCATGGCGCTGCATCACAAGCTCTGCCATACGCTCGGCGGCAGTTTTGATCTGCCGCATGCGCCCACGCACACCGTCATGCTCGCACACGCACTGGCATACAACGCGAGCGCCGCGCCGCATGCGATGACGCGTATCGCCGACGCGCTCAGCTGCGACGACGCGCCCGCCGGCATCCACGCGCTCGCGCGCGAACTCGGCGCGCCGGTGTCGCTTGCTGCGCTCGGCATGCGCGAAGCCGATCTCGACCGTGCGGCCGATCTCGCTTGCCAGAACGCGTACTGGAATCCGCGCGCGATCGAACGTGCGCCCATTCGCGCGCTGCTGCAACGTGCGTTCGACGGTGCGCCGCCCGCGCTTTCCTGACACTTTACTTCTCATCAATAAGGATACCTACACGATGACTCCACTTGCTGCGCAACCCGCCAGACTGCGCATTGCCTGCACGCTGATGGCGGCGCTGTTCCTGATTTCCGGCATCCGCAAGCTGCTCACCTGGCCGGCAACGGTCGGCTATTTCGCGAAACTGGGCCTGCCGATGGCCGAAGCGATTGTGCCGGCCGTGATATTGCTCGAAATCGGCGGGTCGCTGGCGCTCATCGTCGGCTGGCGCTTGCGCGAGATCGCGGCGATCCTCGCGATTTATACGTTGATGACCGCGTTCGTCGCGCATCGTTTCTGGGACGCCGATCCCACGCAGTTCAATCCGCAACTGAACAACTTCTTCAAGAACATTGCAATGGTCGGCGGTTTTCTGCTGCTGATCGAGCCGCGCTCGCGCAAGCAGGCGCGCGAGTGATCGAACCCATGCGCGCGTGCCGCCTCGTGTCGCGCTCGATCTGATGGATTGCCGAGCCCGCTGCCGGTTGATCCGGCAGCGGGCTCTTCGCTTTTAAACCCGGCGAATCACGATCAAACGCACCGTGGCCATCGGCGATGAGCCGCGCCTTCGTGCGAGGCTGTCGCATTCAGGCCGCAATGAACGCCGCCTTGACGCGCTGCGGCGTCATCGGCAGATCGCGCACGCGGCCGCCTGTCGCCGCCGCGACCGCATTGGCGAGCGCCGCGGCGGCCGGGCCCACCGAGAACTCGCCCGCACCTAGCGAGGGCATCTCCGGCCTGTCGATCAACACAATGTCGACGGGCGGCACGTCCTCGAACGTAAAGATCGGATAGTCGGCCCAGCCGCGTGTCGTGATCTCACGCCGGTCGAAACTCACGCGCTCCTTGAGCGACCAGCTGAGCGCCTGAAGCGCACCACCCTCAATCTGGTTTTTCGCGCCGTCGGGGTTGATCACGCGACCGAGGTCCGCCGCAATCGTGACACGCGTGATCTTCACCGTGCCGCTCTCGCGCTCCACGTCCACGTCAACGACTACCGCCGCATAGGCCTGAACGCTTTTGTAGCGCGAATACGCGAGACCCCTTCCACGCCCCGGCGGCAACTTTTCGTCCGCGCGCCAGTTCGCCTTTGCAAGCGCCGCATCGAGCACGGCGAGCGCCCGCGGATCGCTCAGATGCGCTCGGCGGAACGCGGCCGGGTCGGCGTTCGCGGCCTTTGCAAGTTCGTCCATGAACGATTCGATCGCGAAGATGTTGCCGAACGCGCCGAGCGTGCGCAGCGAACTCGTGCGGATAGGCGAATCGAGCAGCAGATGGTTGACCACGTGCTGCCGCGGCAATGCATAGACCGACACCGCGTTGCGATCGCCGTTACCGTACGGTTGCGGAATGCGCAGGAACGGCGACGGCGTGAACGGCTTTCGCAGATGCCATGCCGCGAGCAGATTGATGCCGCCGGGCTGCCCCGGACGCGCCGCGTGCGTGTTGCTCCAGACGTCGTACTGCCAGTCGGCGATGCGGCCCTCGGGCGTCAGCGCGGCCCGGACGCGCATGGACATGGCCGGGCTGATCGGCGCCCACGCGAATTCGTCGTCGCGCATCCACTGCAGCTTGACGGGCCGGCCCGCAACCGCACGGGCGAGCAACGCCGCGTCCAGTGCCACGTCGTCTGCGCCGTTGTGGCCATAGCAACCTGAACCGGGCACATGTACCACATCGACAGCGTCGACAGCCATGCCGAGCACCGCCGCAAGATCGCCGCGCAGCGGGTACGCGCCCTGCGTATGCGACCACACGGTCATGTGCGCGCCGTTGAGCCAGGCGAGCGCACACGAAGGGCCGATCGACGCCTGCGACAGATAAGGCCGCGAATAATCCGCCTCTATCCAGCGAACATCCGGGGGCACGGGCACGTCCTGACCGGTTGCCGCTGCAACGGTGTCTTCGCTGCGCCAGCTGCGCAACGCGGCCGGCAATGCGTCGACATCGGGAAGATCGGCGTGCGCGTCGCTCCAGCGGGCGGCGTTCGCGAGCACCGCTCGCGCGGCAATGGCCTGCTCTTCCCGCTCGGCGGCGAGCGCGAGAAAATCGCCGTCGCGGACCACTGCGACGACGCCCGGCATGGACCGCGCGCGCTCGAGATCGACATCGATCAGATTCGCTCCCGCGCGAGGCGGCCGCACCACGCGGCCGAACAGCATGCCGGGCAAGCGCATGTCCTGCACGAACGCCGCCCCGCCTGTGAACTTTGCCGGCAGATCGATGCGCGCAATGGAATGGCCGATCAACCGGTAGTCGGCGGGACGCTTGACGGGCGCATCGGCTGTCACGGCGCGCGCGAGCAGCGATCTTTCGCCGCGCACGAGATCGCCGTAGCGTACGGTGCGGCCATCGGGCGCGTAGATCACCCCGGCGCGCACGGTGAGCCCCTCCGCGGGAACGCCCAGTTGCCGCGCGGCAGTGCCGACGAGCACCGCGCGCGCCTGCGCGCTCGCTGCCTGCAACGCGGCGCCGCTTTGTTCGACAGACTGACTGCCGTAGGTGTAGCCCTCGTTCGGGCCTCGCGACGTGTCGGCGGAAACGATCGATACGCTCGACAAGTCGACGTCCATATGTTCTGCGGCGATTTGCGTCAGCGCGGTCAGAATGCCCTGTCCGAGTTCGGCCTTGCCCGTGAAGACGGTCACGTGCCCTCGTTCGTCTACGCGAATCCAGCCGTCGAGCCGCGGGTTCTCGCGAAAGCTGACCGGCTGGGGCACCTTCTGCACGCTCGGCAGAGGCGTTTGCGCACGCGAAGCAAACGGCGCGAGCGAGAACAGCGCCACCAACGCGCCCGCCTGCTGACCGAAGCGGCGGCGCGACGCCGAAAAGCCCGGGAATCGCATTGCCTTGGTTTTCATGAACGCATCGCCTCCGCGGCACGCAGCACGGCGCGCACGATCCGGTTGTGTGCGCCGCAACGACACTTCTGGCCCGCCAGCGCGCTGCGCACGGCCGCCTCGTCTGCGTGCGGGTTCGCGTCGAGCAACGCCTTCGCAGCCATCAGCATGCCGCTCGAACAGTAGCCGCACTGCGCCGCCTGCTCGTCGATAAAGGCCTGCTGCAACGGGTGCACATGCTCGGGCGAGCCGAGCCCTTCGACGGTCGTGACCGGCTGGCCGTGTAACGCGCCGACTGGAAATACGCATGAGCGGACCGGCGTCTTGCCGAGCATCACCGTGCACGCGCCGCATTGCGCCTGTCCGCAGCCGAACTTTGCGCCGTTCAGCGCGAGGTCGTTGCGCAGCACATAAAGCAGCGGCGTGTCAGGCGACGCGGGCACGCTGTGCCGTTGCCGGTTGACCAGCAGCGAAATCGTCATCGGAATACTCCAGGGGAAGGAAAGAAACACGACGGCGAGACGAGCGGTGGATCCGCGCTCAGGCTGCTTCCGTCGAAGGCTTGCGCGTCGGCGTGAAGCAGCGCTCGCGCGACATGGCGTACAACATCAGGGCAGACAGGAGCGCTGGAATGGCCGCCGCGCAGAACAGCTGCTGCGCGCTCCAGTGCAGTTGCATCAGCGCGCCCGCCACGATCGGTCCGACAATCGACCCGGCACGGCCGATGCCGAGACTCCAGCCGACCCCGGTTGCGCGCAGCGTCACCGGATAGAGCGCCGCCGAAAGCGCGTTGTTCGCGGGCTGTCCGCCGACGATCGCGAAACCGCTTGCGGCGACGATCGCCAGCAGCATCGCGAGCGAGACGGCGGCGACGTGACTGATGGACAGGATAGCGACGGTCGCGATCAGATAAGCCGGTACGAGCACGCGAAAAAAGCCCCAACGGTCGATCAGCGGCCCCATGGCCAGCGTGCCGATCATGCCGCCGACCTGCAGCGTCGTGCCGATGATGGCCGCATCGGCAACGCCGTAGCCGAAATCGGTCGCGATAGTCGGCAGCCAGTTCGCAAGAAAAAACAGGTTCAGCAGGTTCATGAAATTCACGCCCCACGCGAGCAGCGTGACGCGGGCGCGACCCTCGGCGAATAACGCGGCAACGGAGCTGCCCTCATGTGTGCGCATGGGCGCGACAAAGCGCGTGTGCAGCGCGACGCGTGCGGCAGGCGCGACGCGTTGCAACAGCGCGCCGATACGCTCGGCCTGCGCGCCACGGGCAATCAGGAACTGCATCGACTCGGGCAGCGCGACCGCCATGGCCGCGGCGATCAGCAGCGGCACGCCCCCGCCCAGTGCAAACACCGCGCGCCAGCCGGCAAGCGGAATCAATAAGGCCGACACGACGCCGCCGAACGCCGCGCCGAGCGTAAAGCCGCACGACACCCACATGGTCAGCGTGGCGCGCTTGCGCGCCGGGCTGTACTCGCTCACGAGCGCAACGGCGTTGCCCATGATGCCGCCGAGACCGCAACCGGTGACGAAACGCAGCGCGAGCAGATGCGCGAGCGCCCCCGCGAAGGCAGTGGCGATCATCATCGCACCGACGAATGCCGTGCAGCCGAGCAGCACCGGCCGGCGGCCGACGCGATCGGCGAGCGGCCCCATCGTCAGCGCGCCGATCAGCATGCCGACGAGACTCGCGCCGAACACGGGCCCCATTGCTGCGCGCGACACGTGCCACGACGAAATCAACGCGGGCGCGACGAAGCCCATCGACTGCACGTCGAATCCGTCGATCACCACGCACAGCGCGATCAGCACCATGAGCCGCTTCTGGAACGCACCGACCGGCTGCGCGTCGATGGTGGCCGCGACGTCGATCACGTCCGGCTTGTGCGCGCGCGTGCTCATGCAAGACCGAACAGACGGCGCGCGTTGTCCCGGCCGATCTTGCGCCGGTCGTTCTCGCTGATCTCGCAGCGATCGAACCAGCGCGCCGCGTCCTCGTGCTTTTCGAACGGATAGTCGACCGAGTACATGATGCGGTCGCTGCCGACTTCGAGCATCGTCGAAAGCAGGGTCGGCGTGCGGAAGTTGCCGCTTGTCGTGATGTACACGTTCTCGCGCAGATAATCGCCGATGTCACGTTCGCACGGCATACCGCGGCGTCCTTTGCGCAGGATGTGGTCGATGCGCCAGACGTTGAACGGAATGCCCTCGCCGAAATGGCCGAGGATCATCTGCAGCTCCGGATGACGGTCGAAGAGCCCGCTCGACAGCAGGCGCAGCGCGTGCATGCTGGTTTCCGCCGCGAACGCCCAGGTGGGGCCGGTCAGCCAGTGTGCGCCGTCGAACACCTTCGCGTGCGTCAGCAAAGGATCGCGCGGATGCATGTAGAACGGCTTGTTCAATGCAGCGGCGCGCGCCCAGAATTCTTCAAAGCGCGGATCGTCGTAATAGACGACGGTGTCCGCGTCGCCAACCTGCGAAAAACCATTGACCAGAAAGCCGTGGAAGCCCAGTTCGTTCACACAGCGCTCCAGTTCGCGTGCGGCGAGCTCGGGGTCCTGCATCGGCAATGCGGCGAAGCCGCCGAAGCGCTTCGGATGACGATTGATCTGTTCCGCGAGCACGTCGTTGGCGCGGCGTGCGACATCGTTGGCGCGGCCAGCCTCTGGAATGGCCTGCACCGCGGGGGAATTCAGCGACAGGATCGAGTACGCGGTGCCCCACTCCTCCATCTGCTCGAGGCGCTGCTGTTCGAAATCGAGCAGATTCGCGCGCAGCGTGGTCCACACCTCCGCACGAGCATAGACCTGTGAATCGCCGATGGTCTGGTCGATGGCGAAGTGTTCTTCCAGCGCGATCTTGTCTTTCATAGCATGGTCCCGATTAAATTTACTTGAAAAATCATCTAAATTGCAGCTCAGTATATATTTGATTTTTCAACTATGAATAAGGGATTACCCGCGGAGTCTCTTGCCTTACTATGCGTTTTCGGCGTGAAAACTGGCCATGTTTTAGCGCTAACCGGCGTAAGGACGATCGTATATACTTGCCACTTCAACTATTACGTCATGGCACGAACATGAAGAAGCCGAATGCGCCGCTCATCGAGCACGATCTGGAACGCGCTATTCCGTACCTGGTTGCGCGTGCGGGCAGTCGCATGGGCGGTTCGTTTTCAAAGGTGCTGCGCGACTATGGCCTGTCGCTCAGCGAATGGCGCGTATGCGCGTCGCTTGGACACCGCCCGCATCAGCGCCTGTCGGAGCTCGTCGAGCGTGCCTGCGTCGACATGTCGGCGTTGTCGCGGATCGTGGATCGTCTCATTGCGCAGGGTCTGGTGTTGCGCGAGAAAAGTTCGTCGGATGGACGCGCCGTGCAGCTATCGCTCACCGCCGAAGGCGCGAAGCTGACGCGCAAAATCGTGCCGCTCGCGAAGCATTTCGAAGTCACAGCACTTAACTGCTTCAGTCAGGTGGAAATCGACTTTCTGCGCGATCTGCTGGAGCGCCTCTACGCGAATGCCGAGTCGCTCGAACATTTCACCGAGGTTCCGGTGGATACGGCAGCAGGCTCTAACCGGTAGCCGCTTCGTTCGTGCGAACGCCGCGGGATTCGCTGTCGCCTTCTTCTGAAGCGGCCCGCGCGATAAAACGATATGCCGTGGGCGCATGCCCCGACATGCGCTTGAATGCGTGACTGAATGCGCTTTCAGACGAGTACCCGAGCGACTCGGCAAGCACGGCGACCGCGATGTTCTCGTCGCGCAACCTGCGCTGTGCAAGACGCATGCGCCACTGTCCCAGATAGGTCAACGGCGCGACACCGACGCTCGCCCTGAAGTGAGAAGCGAACGTGGTCCGTGACATCGCGCACGCGGCGGCAAGCTCGTCCAGATGCCATGAGCGTGCGGGATCGCCGTGCATGAGGCGCAGCGCGGGCGCAATGCGTGGGTTGCCTAACGCACGCAGCCATCCCGTCATGGGCGTGGACGTTTTCAGGTGAGCGCGCAGTATCTGAATGAAGAGTAGCTGCGCGAGTTGGGCCGACGCGAGTTGCGCGCCAGGCAGATCGGCCGCGCGCTCTTCCACCAGTTGCTGCAACAGCCAGCGGAAGTTTTCCGCGTGCGGCGATGCAGCCGGTACGTGGATCCATGGCGGCAGGACGTCTGAGAGCAGGCCGCCGCTTGCCGGATCCAGCAGAACGTGCCCTCCAATCTGCGCGAAGTCTTCGCCGTTGCCCACTGTGACCGCGCTGCGGCCAGCGCCCGAGAACAACGCCATGGCGTCGACGGGCACAACACGTGGATCGCTTGCGAGCACAAAAGACCGTTTTGCTGTCAGCAGACCGACGTCCCCGTTTGCAAAACGGATCGGGTCTTCGCCGTCGATCACAACCCAGCAGGCGCCTTTCACTACGGCAAAGAATTTGATCTTGTCCGGTGCTGGAAAACGAATGGCCCAGTTGCCGCCGGCTGAAAAACCGCCTGTCGCCAATGATCTGGCTTTTGTGAATCTGAGGATGTCGGAGAAGGGATCGCCACTCATGATCGTACTGTCACGCAAGTAACTCGCACTATAGAGCATTAACAACCCGCAGGTCGGGTCTTAACCTTGCGGTTCTTCGTTTCGGACATCCAGATATGAACCGCACTAGCAAAGACATAACCGTTCTTGTTACCGGAGGCACGGGATTCATCGCTCAGCACTGTATTCTCGCCCTGCTGAATCTCGGCTATCGGGTACGAACCACCGTCCGCTCGCTCACGCGCGAGGCGCAAGTGCGTGCACAACTGAAGACAGGCGGTGCCGAGCCCGGAGATCGCTTGTCATTCGTCGCGGCCGATCTCGGCTCCGACGAAGGCTGGCACGAAGCGACTGCCGGCTGCGCATACGTCATGCATGGCGCGTCGCCGACGCCCACGGGACAGCAGACGAGCGAAGACGACTGGATCAGGCCCGCCGTGCAAGGCAATCTGCGCGTGCTGCGCGCCGCACGCGACGCGCGCGTGCAGCGCGTGGTGCTCACCTCCGCTTTCGGTGCGATCTGCGCCGGACACGCACCCATGAAGCGGCCCTTCAACGAGACGGACTGGAGTGACCTGACAAGCCAGAATGTCTGGCCATATCAGAAGTCGAAGACCTTGTCGGAGCGTGCGGCCTGGGACTTCGTCGCGCGAGAAGGACGCGGCTTGCAACTGTCTGTCATCAACCCGGTGACGGTTGTCGGGCCTGTCCTCGGCGCCGACTATTCGCACTCCATCCGCCTGATCCGGGGCATGCTGGACGGCCAGTTGGGCAATCCGCGGATCAATTCGGGTTTCGTCGACGTACGCGATCTCGCCGATCTGCATGTACGAGCCATGACCCACGAAGCCGCCAGCGGCGAGCGCTTTATTGCCATTGCAGGCGAAAGCATGTGGCTGGCCGATGTCGCCCTGCTTCTCAAGGCGCGCATGGGGCCTGCCGGGCGCCGTGTCTCCACGCGGGTGCTGCCGAACTGGCTCGTGCGCCTCGGCGCACTCAGGGATCCCGCGCTGCGGGGGTCGCTGCCGCTGCTCGGCCGCAATCTCAACGCCACCGGCCAGAAAGCCATGAGCCTGCTCGGCTGGTCGCCGCGCCCCCGCGAGGAGGCCATTGTTGCGACGGCTCAAAGCCTCGTGCGCCTCGGGCTGCTGCGCGAGACCCGGTCGCAATAGCCACGCACAGCCTGCATTTTGCTGGTACCTTGCTCGGGCCAGAGGACATGCGCCCCTGCGCCGGTAAAGCACGGCATGCTTGCCTTATCAACGCTGCTTTTTCTACGGAGGCTCCATGATCGAAACGACCAGCGTCCGTCTCGCGACACTCGGACTGGTTCTGCCCCCACCCATCGCGCCGCTCGGTTCGTATCGCACCGTATCGATCATAGGCAACGAGGCGCATGTCTCCGGGCTAGGACCTTTCGAAAACGGCGTGCCTGTGACAGGCATTGTGGGCGAAGAGATGAGCATCGAGCGCGCTCAGCATTGCGCAAGGCTGACCATGCTCATGATCCTGGCTTGCCTGCACGAACGGTGCGGGCTCGACCGCATCAGGCGCTGTGCACGGTTGACCGTTTACGTGCGAGCTGCGGCCTCATTCACTCAGCACCCGAAGGTTGCAAACGGCGCGAGCGACGTACTGCTGGATCTGTTCGGCGCGGACCTGTTGCCGGCCCGCAGCGCGATCGGCGTGCATACGCTGCCCATGGGCATTCCGGTGGAGATCGACAGCGTGTTCGAGCTGCACGGCTAAACAGGCGATTGACCGCTCACCTCGTCGCGCTGCGGCACGCGTTCCTTGAGTTTAACCGAGCGAGTTTCATGATCCGCTCGGACCGTAGCACGACGGGCCTGTCCACCATGCTTCCGCCGAAACCGCCGTTTGCACGGCGCACTAGCCCTATTCACTCATACGCTTACCGCCCGCGCCAAACGCGTTCCGAACTTCGTCCACCGTCTGTTCGGGCGCCTGCAGGTGCGGAAAATGCCCGAGTTTGGGGAGAATCGACAGCTTCGCGCCGGTCCGGTTCGCGTATTCAACGCCCATTTCCTTCTGGATATAAATATCACGTTCGCCCCACACCACCTTCACGGGGACCTTCAGTTTCTCCATATTGGTTTCGAAGTAGTCCTGATCGCGAGTGAAGTGGGAGTAGTAGTGGAAGAACGCGTCTGCCGAAGTGATCTCACCGTCCCACCCTTTCGCCATATCGTCCCTGAACTCCTGAGACAACTCATAGTGCTCCCCCACCGGCATCCCGCGGAAAAACGTGTTCGCCAGAATTTCGTCACGGTTGCTATTCATCGCGGCGCGTACTGCATCAGATGAAGGTTTCGACTTCAGCCCCTGGAGACTTTCGTACATGTACTGAGGACGATTGAAAGGAGCAAAGTCGCCAACAACGATCTCCCTCGCAATACTGGGTTGCTTCAATGCTGCCAGCAGCGCCGGTAAGGCACCGATATCGGTCGCATAGATCACCAGGTTCGAGCTGTCGAGGTGAGATGTGCGGATATAGTCTTCCAGCACGTGTGCATAATCCTTCGGCGCGTAGGCGAAGCGGTCGGTGCCTGGACGTGAGGACTGTCCGTAACCCGGCCAGTCGAACGCATGCACTTCGTAATCGCTGGACAGGGCTTCGGCAATCGGCTTCCACGCATAGATCGTCTCCGGGAAGCCGTGCAGGAACAGTACCGCACCCTTTGGATCCGAAGGCCGATAAACCATACGGCGCAGTTTGATGTCAGGATTGACCCGCACCTCGCCCACTTCAACCTTGGGCGCGGACGCGGATGACGTCGGCATAATGCTGCATGCGGACATGCCTACAGCAAGCGGGGGAAAGACTGAAGCTTTCGTCAAAAGTCGGAACATGATGGTAACTCTCGCTGGACACGAAATTGCGTTAATTGGGTTGCACCTGTTTCTGGATCACACGAAGCGGCAAAAGCGGTGCGCTAGTGCCTGATTCCGCCTGGCGCGGCTTTTCTACCGGCCGCCATTTATTGACCGTCGGACGGACTCAAAAGCTTGCTCAAGGGCTTCAGCGGGCCGAGTGGGAACAGCGAAAACGTCATCAGGTGCGCTTGACCCAAAGGAAGTGCTTCAAGCATTTCATGCGCCTGATTCACGTCGGGAACGTTCACGATAAACGCTACGCCCGCCCTGTCTTGCAGTGAGTACCACTGATCGATCTTGCCCTCCAGGTATAGCTGCGCCGTTTCGCGAACTTCCGACGGAAGAATGCGTTGCACAAGCTGCATGTCGGTGCCCGGTGGAAAAGTGCCAATCGCCAATATCTTCGTGGTTGGCGTAGTTGGCATCGCAGTTGTATTCGCCATGGCGGTTCCTGATGAAGCAGCCAGCACAGAGGCCGTAGCCAGATTAAGGAAGTGTTTCATCATTTGGTCGGGGACACGGGCTGAACCTTGTCCAGCGCCGCTATTTCCGGTCCCGTCAGATAACAATCGCGAAAGCGCTCGTCGACTCGCTCCCACATCAGTTTTGAAAACAGCAGCACCGCGTTCAGCGGGCGGTGATTAATGACCACGGAATCGGTCGCGCCCCGCTCATCCCTATGCGCGAGAACAACCGTCTCGATCGGCACGCCTTCGATCTGCGAGCGATACGACTCCATATACAAACCGTCGCCAATCATGCCCTTGTAGCTGTGCTGCTGGAATTCGTACAGCGAGACTGCGTGTTTGATCACGGAAAGAATATCGGCTCGTCCCTCGATCGGACGCTTAAGAACGGTGGCCTCGAGCGTCGCGGTTTCACTCAGACTCGCCAGCCACAGCGGCGGACTATCGGCGGGTGTCATCACAGGGTGTGTGTCGTTGAACTTCATTGTGTGCGCTCCGGTTATGCCATCACTGAGGATGGCAGTCAGGTTCTCCATGAAGCATGCTTCGGCCATGGACTTCCAAGGCGCTTCACGCGACAGGGCATCAATCGTCGGCATCGTGCTGCTCCTGCTTCCGGTTGATGGGATGCGCTCATGATCGGGGTTTACTTGCGCGGATTAAAGTGGCAGGATCGCCATTATTGGTGGAATTTCAGACACACAATAGCCATCGTCCGAATCTGGGTGTACGACGGAATCCTCGCCTCCGGGGTCGCCGGACCTGTCGACGTGTTTAGCGCGGCCAATCAGTTCCACGCGCGGAAGGCGCCGCCGGGCGCCAACTCGACACCGTTATTCGTATGGCGTGTGGAGTCCCTCGACGGGCATCCCGTCAAAGCTGCGGCAGGGCAGATCATTGAAGTCGACGGCAAGATCGACCCGCGCAAACGCGCAGATGCCGTTCTCCTGACGGCACCGTTCTTCTCGAACATCGACGAGTTCATCGGGCGCCGGGAGCAGCTCGATGAACTGTCTTCAGCACTGAGGCGTCAACGGAAATCTGGCGCCGTGCTGGCAGCGTACTGCACGGCCAATTACCTGCTCGCCGAGGCGGGGCTGCTGGATGGCCGCGCCGCAACCACGCACTGGGCGCGCGCGGCGGACTTCGCGCGGCGCTATCCGCGGGTTGAAGTCCGTGCACAGGAACTGCTGCTCGCACAGGAAGGCATCATCTCCGGGGGGTCCGTGACGTCGTATCTGAATCTCGCGGTGCAGCTCGTCGAAACATTCGCCGGCGGAGAACTTGCCACGTTGACCGCGAAGGCGCTATTGATCGACATGAACCGGACTTCGCAGGCTTCCTTCGCAACGCTTCTCGGCGAACATGGCCATACCGATACGCTCGTCGCGCGAGCCCAGCAGCAGATGGAGGCTACGTTGCAGCAGGGATTCCGACTGGGCGATCTGGCGGCCTCGCTCGCTGTCAGCGAACGCACGCTCAACCGCCGTTTCAAGGAAGCAGTCGGGCTAGCACCGTTGACGTATCTGCAGAATCTGCGCATCGAAGTCGCGAAACGCTTACTGGAAACGCGGCCGATTGCGCTCGAGGCGGTCAGCCAACGTGTCGGTTATGGCGACATCAGCACATTCCGGCAATTGTTCAAGCGCAAGACCGGACTGTCCCCCAGTGAATATCAAATGCGATTTTCGCGCGCCGTAGTACCCGATGCGCAAGGCGACGCAGGCAGTCACCGCGGCTGAGCCGTGCCAGATTGCGCCACGTCCTCCTCGCTGCCCTCCTCCTTGCTCGTTCCCGCCTTTACCCTACTTTTGTATCGCAACGTATCTGCAACAGACACGGATACGCATGCTTACGCGCAAGCTGCTTTCGGACATAAGCGCGATACGTTTATCCGCTGAAATGCCTCCATCGCAGGCAGAAAGGCTGCGCCGCACAAAAGCGGACTTATCGTGCCCCGCACGCCGCCGAGTTACCACGCAACGCAACACGCTGATCAAGGCAGGACTGATTCCATGTTAAACGACACGCCCGAATCCTCTTCGCGCCGGCACTTCGTCGGCGCGGCCGCCGCGGCGCTCGCCGCAGGCTCGCTAAGCCGCCTCGCCTTCGCAGACACAAGTCCGGCGACCGGCATCGTCACTGGCCCCGCGACGGGGGACAAGACCGCGCTTCGGCCGTTTCGCGTTCATGTTCCCGAGTCGCAGCTCACGGAGATGCGGCGCCGCATCAAGGCGACGCGCTGGCCCGATCGTGAGACGGTGCCCGACGAATCGCAGGGCATTCAGCTCGCCACCCTTCAGGGACTCGCGCAACACTGGGCGACGGGCTACGACTGGCGCAAAGTCGAGGCGCGGCTGAATTCGTATCCACAGTTCGTTACGGAGATCGACGGACTCGATATCCATTTCATCCATGTCCGTTCCAGGCATGACAACGCGATGCCGTTGATCGTGACGCACGGCTGGCCGGGCTCGGTGATCGAACAGTTCAAGATCATCGATCCGCTCGTCAATCCTGTCGCGTATGGCGCGACGGCTTCGGATGCCTTTCACCTCGTGATTCCGTCACTGCCTGGGTATGGTTTTTCCGCAAGGCCCGCTACAACCGGCTGGGGTCCGGAGCGCACTGCGCGCGCGTGGGTCACGTTGATGAAACGGCTGGGCTATGAGCGCTTTGCATCGCAGGGCGGCGACCTTGGCGGCATCGTGACGAACATCATGGCCAGGCAGGCGCCGCCGGAACTGATGGGCATCCACGTGAACTTCCCGGCCTCCGTTCCCGCAGAAATCCTGAAGTCGCTGACCGCTGGCAACGCGATGCCTGCCGGATTATCGGACGAGGAGCGACACGCCTATGAACAGTTGAGCGCCAACTTCAAGAAGAAGCGCGGCTACGCTACCGAAATGGGCACACGCCCCCAGACGCTGTATGGACTCGCTGACTCGCCGGTTGCGCTGGCGTCCTGGCTGCTCGATCACGGAGACGGCTATGGCCAGCCCGCTGCGGCGTTGAGCGCGGCCGTGCTCGGCCATCCCGTCAACGGTCATTCCTCAGGCGCGCTAACGCGCGACGACGTACTCGACGACATTACGCTCTATTGGCTCACCAATACAGGTATCTCGGCCGCTCGCTTCTACTGGGAATCGCACGCGAACTTCTTTCTCGCGGCCGACGTGAATGTGCCTGCGGCTGTCAGCGCGTTTCCGGGGGAAAATTACCAGGCGCCGAGGAGCTGGACGGAAAAGGCCTATCACGATCTCATCTACTTCAACAAGCCCGAAACGGGCGGGCACTTCGCTGCGTGGGAACAACCGATGATCTTCGCGCATGAAGTGCGCGCGGGGTTAAGGCCTTTGCGGGCATGAAATGCAAAGCGCTTCGTGAAGGATGCCGTGGAGCGCTTTTCAAACTACTCATGCAAGCCGGATGCGCCCGGAGTTTTTTGCATTGAGCTGCCGTCGGAAGGAGCGTGCCGCAGATCCCGCAGGCGTCCGCCATCTGCGTTCGCAAAAAACGGTATATACTGTTTATACCGTATACAACAACGAGATCGGCAATGTCCCGGGCAACCACAAAAAAAGCAGACAGCAAGGCATTTCATTTTCCCAAGGCGGATGAACGCGCGCACGGCACCGCAGACGAACCGCAGCTCGCAGGACCGAACGCGGATTCGCCCAAGGAAAAAGTGGCGGCAAACAAGGCGTTGAAGGCTGCGGCCGGGACCAAAGCGGCACGGGTCAAAGTTGAGGCAGAGCCCATCAAGGCTGCGGAAAGTGCGAAATCCAGACGCCCGAAAAAGGAAAAAGTTGTACGCGACAGCTTCACGATGCCCAAGTCGGACTACGAGAAAATCGCGGCGCTCAAACAGAAGTGCCTGGCAGCAGGTGTCTCTGTCAAAAAAAGCGAGTTGCTGCGCGCGGGCCTGCTGATGCTGGAGTCGGCAGCGCAGAAGCGGTTGCTGGCCGCAGTCTCGGCCGTCGAGCAGGTAAAAACAGGCCGCCCCGCGAAGTCCTGAGTTGCCTCGCAAACAAGACCTGACGGGCGCACCGCATTGCATCGGTCGCTTGATATGCACGGTGTTGCGGTCGATGCGCGGCGAAGTTTACAGTCGCTGCCTGTCGCTTCGCGGTTCGCGAATTCCGCGCATTGATAGCACGATTCAATTGGAATTCGCCGTGCGAGCGTCGTGTAATTGGCGTCATGCGGCATGGCGGAGCAAACGGCAGACCCGCGCGTAGAGATTCAACTGCTGCCGCAATCGCGGTGACGATTTGCATTCGCCAAAACGATTGGCACTGCCGACGTTTGCCCACTGCTGTCCGATAATCAGACCCCACCGGAGGCCCTCGTGAGAGCATGGCGCACCCTCATGGCTGACGTGCTTTGCGTTTCATGTGCAACAGCCGCGTACTCCGCCGACATTACCGGGGCCGGCAGCACGTTCGCCGCGCCCCTCTATATCCGATGGGCCACCGACTATCGGGCGTCGGGCGGAAGCAAAGTGGTCTATCACGCTACAGGCTCTACGGATGGCATGAGGCAGATGCTTGCCAACGAGGTCGATTTCGCAGGCTCCGACGCGCCGCTGACCGACGAGCAGCTCTCGGCTAACGGATTGAGGCAGTTTCCAACAGCGATCGGCGGCGTGGTTCCCGTCGTCAATCTTCCGGGCATTGCGGCCGGCAAGCTCACGCTTTCAGGACAGGTGCTCGCGGAGATCTTTCTCGGCAAGATTCGCTACTGGGACGATCCTGCAATCGCGCGGCTGAATCCGAACATCAGGATGCCCGACACGCCCATTGCCGTCGTGCGCCGTCAGGACGGCTCAGGCACGACGCTGATCTGGACGCACTATCTGGCACAGGTGAGTCCCGAATGGAACCGGAGGATCGGTGAGGGCACCACGGTCCGCTGGCCTCTGGGAATCGGTGGAAAGGGCAATGAAGGCGTCGCAACATACGTCGGCTACCTGCCGGGCGCTATAGGTTACGTCGCATGGGATTTTACGAAGCAGAATCGCTTGACGTATGCGGCCATCGCCAATGCAGAGGGTTCCCCGATACAACCGGGCGTCGCGACATTCAAGGCTGCGGCAAGCAGTGCCGACTGGTCCGGTTCGCTCTATCAGTCGCTCACCCACCCGCGAGGTCAGGATGCGTGGCCCGTCATGGGCGCGACCTACGTGCTCATTCATGCCGCGCGTGACGCGGCGGGCCGCAACGAAGCCACACTGAAATTCTTCGAATGGGCATTTGCGCATGGCGGACAAACAGTCGACGCGCTGGACTACGTCCGGCTGCCTGACGTGGTGGTGGCGAGAATCCGCTCGCAATGGCCCGCCAGTCGTCCCGAGGAGCTTGCGCGCAAACCGCTCACCGTACACTGAAGGTGTGGGTGAGCGCCCACCCATTGGTTGCAGAAGCGGGCCGGCCGCAAAGCGAGCGCTGCCAGGCCCGACGAACTCACGAGCACACGCTCGCCAAATCCGGAGCCGCCACCACAAGCTCGCCAAGATGCACGCTCTCCCCGAGCTCACACTGGCGCGATGCCTCTCCGTATGCATGACGGACTTCGACTCGGTAGACCCCGCTGTTCTTTTCCAGGCCGCTGAAGCGGAAATCGCCGAACACGTCGGAGACAGTTTCGGCCACTATGCGATCGCCTGCATACAGTGCCGCTTTCGCACCTGGGACGCATTCGACTACATCGCCCACCTGCGCACTCACGCTTCCTCCAATAAAACAGGTATCCCAAAGCTCGAGCCTGCTGTACCACACGCGTGGTTTCGTACCCAGGTTGGGCCGCAGCACCCTGAGCCCCTCGCTTCGCGCCCTTTCGCTCATCGATTCGTCATCGAGCTGCACTGCTTCGAATACCTCCGTCGGGCACGACTGTTGACAACGCGGGTGCCGCCAACCCTGATCGAGCAGATGAGCATCGAATATCCAGATCTGCGGCAATTGCAGTTCGTCGTTCCAGACGATCGCGTTATACGGGCAAGCCTTCACGATATCCTTTCGACCCCGCGCTTTATCCGGATCGATGATGACAATGCCGTCGGCGCGCTTGCGAATGGCGCTACCGCCCACTTTCATGCACGGTGCGTCGTCGCAGTGATTGCACATCACCGGAAGGTAGGTGGTCTCGATCATATGCGAGCCGCCCTGCACGCGCCGCAGGATTCGGATCGGGCTCTCGGCGCCGATGGTTGCCGGTGCGGCGTAACCTGGGAAGTCGTTGCCTACATGCTCGTCGCGGGACGCAATAACGCAGTTCTGACAGTTTTCGCAACGTCCAACACGGACAATCAGGTTCCACTTTTTCATTCTGGAGTCCTCACGCTGCGCGACCGAGCAAAAACGCGTCGGCGCTGCGCCACTTTTCCACCTGCACGAGGCAGGAATTCGGGCTCATGCTGCTCGTGCCGGCGGTCTGCGGCCGATCAGGTGTGAGCATGTTCATGCAACCGCCGATTTCAACCTGCTCGCCATCAATCTCGACAAGCTCGAATTCAGCGCTCGCCTCGTAGGACTTGACCACTCCTGCGCGCACCAGCGGCGAAACGTCGGCGGCGCAGATCACGGCGCCGCGATCGTTATGCACCTTGACGAGGTCCCGATGGGCAATGCCGCGAGCGGCGGCGTCTGCCGGGCTCAGCCTCAACAACCAGAAGCGGTGGCCGCCGATCAGCGCGCGATGGTCGTCAATACTATTGACCGCCGAATGCTTGCCGTCGCAGTGGGTATGGAAACTGTAGCGGCTGTGCGTCGCGATTAACTGCAACGGGTAGCGTTGCGCGAGCTCGGAACGCAAACCCTCCCAGGACGGAATGTATCGATTGAGCGGCGGCCTTTCCGGGTTGTTCGCGGTGTGCCGCTCGAGCAACTCCGGCACGAACTCGAATTTTCCGCTTGGCGTCTGTAAGCCCTCACCAAACTTTTCGGCGAACTGGGACGGCAACGGATGGGGTTCGTGCAAGTCCTTTCGGCGGCCCTGCGCGAACCAACGCATGTCCACGGGATGACGAAGTTCGGGCTTCTCGGGCGGCACGACGTAATAGCCCTTTCGGCAAAACTCGCGCCACGACACGTGATCTGACAGATCGGACGAGTCGAACACCCGCTTGACCCAATTCAGTTCGCTACATCCTTCTGTGAATACGCCGCCCAAACCTAGCCGCGTCAGGATCGCAGTGAAAATATCGTAGTCGGAACGCGATTCGCCTAAAGGCTCGATGCACTTATGCTGCATCGTCAGTACGCGATGGTTGACGGTGCCGAAACCGTGGTGCGCGTAGCCGCCGGAATTCGACCACTCGCCGATGTCCCAGCGCTCCAATGCCGTACATGCCGGCAAGATCACGTCGGCGAACTGCGCCTCGCCTTCCATCCAGATGGACTGATTGACGACGAATTCGATGCTCGGGTGCCGGTAAGCCTCCGTCCAGCGGCCGGAATTTGTCACGGTGCTCAGCGCCGACCCGCCGTAGCGATAAATCATATGGATCGGCGAATAACCGGGCATGGGATAGCTGAACGGCGCAAACTGCGCTTCCTGCGACATCCCATCCCACAGATAACCCGTGGCATGGCCGTCGATGATGGCGTCCGGCAACTGCTGCCGCGGCACCATTTGCTTGACCGGGTTCAAGGTCAAGATGTGGGGCATGCGTTGATAGTTGTTCACCGCGTTGCCCGTCCACGCGAGGTCGCCTGAAATGCCGCCGTCCGCGTAGCCTGGAAAGTAGAAATGCAGATCGTGAGGCGCACCTACTTCAAGGCAGCCGAAGTTGACGCCCGGTTTGCCCCAGCCCTGCATGGCCATCATCATGACCATGCAGCGCGCCCATTGCGCGCCGGTGGCGCCCCGGCCGGCGCCGCCAAATCCCGCGCCCGTCATCCCGACGGCCAGATGGACCTTTCTGTTCCCCCACAGGCGAGCCAAAGCGCGAGCGTCCTTGGCGGGCACGCCTGTTTCCGCTTCCTGCCATTCCGGCGTTTTGGGAATGCCGTCTGTTTCGCCCAGCAAATACGCGCGCCACTGCTCGAAGCCGGTCGTTCGGGTAGCGACATACTCGGCGTCGTACAGGCCCTCCACGGCCCACACGTACATGACCGCTGTGGCCAACGCCGCGTCCGTTTGCGGGCGGATCGGAATCCAGCGGCCACCGAGCAACTGGGCCGTGGGATTGCAGTGCGGATCGATATGCACGAATTGCAGCCCAAGCTCCTTGGCCCACAAGCGGCGCGGCGTGCCCTCGAAGCCCGCGTAGGCACCATTGGTGCTCTCCGGATCACACGACCAGAAGACGATCATCTCCGCTTCCTTGAGGGCGTCCTCCACGCCGCCATAGCCGGCTGGCACGCCAATGCGCATGGAGTTGCCGAAGTGATGCATGGCGCCCCAATACCATCCCTCCCAGCTGTCCGGATTGGCGGCCACGCGGGTAAAGCCGATCAGGTTCGCAAATCGCGTCAATGCGCTCAAGTAGTAGCCTACGTTGCCCCACTGATGGTGCGACGACATCGGGAACGTAATAGAGCCCGGACCGTGAACGCGCTTTTGTCGATTGATCTCCTTGGCGACGATATCGAGCGCCTCGTCCCAGCTGATACGCACATAGCCCGACTTGCCGCGGTTCTGAGGATTGCGTTCACCGTCTGGGTCGAAATCGACCCGCTTCATCGGATGGAGAATGCGCTTGTCGGAGTAGACGAGCGACTTGAGCGTCAACGCATGGGGGGCCACCAAGGCGCGTCGCGGTGGCGAAAAGCGCCGGCCGCGTGCCTCGATCACCCAGCTAGCCGCATCGCGATCATCAAATTCGATGGGAGTGACGCGAACGATACGGCCGTTTTTGACGTACACGTACAGCGGCCCGCCGTTGGTGCAGGTCGTGTACCGGCGAGTACCGTCTGGCATGGGCGTGCCCATCGGCAGGCCGACGGTCTGCATCATGGCCAGTGTTTGCATGAGCCAGACGAGAAGCTCATCCTCGCCCTCGGTGACCACCTTGAAATTCTTGGCGGCGTGGATGATTTCTCCCTGGTCGGGGTTGGGTGAGAGAAATTTCAAGGCCGTGGCGACATCCTTGAAGGCCATGCGCACGTCGGAACGTGCGCGCCTCGCAGCGTGCGATCGGATACGGCCATTCCTGAACTCGATGACCCGGCCGATGCTTTCGTCCATCAATCCAATCCATGCAATGAGATTTCTCTCCTTGAGACGAGCGCGATACATCGGGAAACGGCGTGCCGTCAGGTCAAGGACCTTGGGCAACGCGAACAAAATGGTCTTGAGAGCCTGACGTTTCATCGTTCGATCCATCATGCATTAAAACGTGTAGGCAACGTTCAGGAACGCGCTAAGCGGATGGAGTCGCAGGGTCGACTTTGAAACAATCTGCGTTCCCGCGGCAGTCTGTCCGTACAACGTGAGCCTGGCCTTCACCGGGATGTAATCGAGCGTAGCGCCTATCGACCAGTGCTCGCTGATGGAATAGCTCGCTCCGACCTCGAACACGGGGTTCCATGACGAGCTGAGCGTCGCGCGCACCGAACCGCCCGGACCGAAGCTATCGGTAATGAACTGGCTGTTGGTCGGCCGGACCTGAGTGAACCACGTGTAATTCACCCCTAATCCGACGAACGGGCGGAACTTCGTCGCGCCAGAAAACAAGTGATATCGAAAAACCAGAGCGGGCGGCATCGGTCTGGTCGATCCCAGGTTGCCATACTTCCCCAGTGACCCGTCGCCGACCAGATCCACCTTCAGCGGCAGGCCAAAAAGCATGGCCGCTCCGACGTTGTCAGTAATGTAGTACTCCGTGGTAAATCCCACCGTATCGGTCGACGTCGCGTGTGCACCGCTGCCGGCCACTTCCCGGTTGACCGGCACTCCGCCTACGCTTTCCACGGTCAAGGGCGTTGCGTTGCCTTGCGGCGCGACATGCAGCCAACCTGCCGAGACGGTCATGCTGCCGGCAGACTGGGCCATTGCGTATTGGCTCAAGGCAGCCGATCCCATGCAAAAGGCGATGCCGAGCGTGCGGCGGCCCAACTTGTGATACGTCATGTCTCCTCCTTTTCGATACTTCAAATAGTCGTCGAATCGATTCTATTTTTTTAAGTCATCCTAATTGATTCACTGCGTCGCAAAGCGGATGACTCGCGATATGAAACTGCCGTACGATGTCCGCTATTCGCTCGTCTTCGCAAACGGCCCGCCCGACGCGCATCGAGCGACGTCCGCCATCAACTGCTTCCGTTCACGCGGGAAGACGCCTGCGGAAGCATTGAGGAACCCATCCCTTTACGGTCTTGCGACGCCTCTTCCGCAACTGCCTGTTCCACCAGAATCGAGAACATGAAGGGAAACCGGCCGAGCACAGATGCCGCCTGCGCCTCCATTTCGCGGCTGCGAAGCTCGACGTGCAAAACCGTCCCACGCGCCGGATCCTGGACGGCATGCACGAGCGCCCCTTCAATTCCGGCTTCGGCAAGCGCCGAAAGCAGTGCGTCCACCGTCTCCCGGCGCTTTAACTCAGGCTTGAAGATCTTGCCGACTCCGGTCAGCGGCATCGTCTCGATGATCCGGATGCCCTTCGGCAGTGCCGCCCGTTCGCCGATCTCGCAGCGCATGAATTCCGCCAGATCGCTTTCGGTTGCCGTCGCGCCGGGTTTGAGTTGCACGTAGGCGATCGGCAACTCCCCCGCGCGGGCATCTGGACGGCCGATTGCCGCGGCAACCTGTACCGCCGGGTGGCGATGCAACGGCTCCTCGATCGTGGCGGGATCGATATTGTGGCCGCCCCGTATGATCAAGTCCTTCTTGCGGCCGGTAAGCCAGAAATAGCCGTCAGCGTCGCGCCGCCCCAGGTCGCCGGTGTTGAACCAGCGCTCGCCGTCGCCGAGTTCGACCCAGATGCCTTCGTTGTGCTCCGGCTCTGCGTATCCCGCGAAGACGTTGGGACCTGAAATGACCAGCAAGCCCGTCTCATCAGTCTCGCAGTCGCGCGAATATCGGCCCTGCGCATCCAGCATCACGGCCTTCATCGCTTGCCCCGGAATCCGAAGGCCGATCGATCCGACGCGGCGCTCGCCAAGCGGAGGGTTCACGCTGCTCACGCATGTTCCCTCGGTCAGCCCGTACGCTTCGAGAATGCGGATGCCCGTGCGCTCCTGAAATCGGCGGAAGACTTCGACAGGCATGGGCGCAGCGCCGCACAGGCCATATTCGAGCGAGCTGATATCGCACCCGTCGATGGGAACGTCGAGCAGCGAAGCGTAAAGCGTCGGGACACCGCTGAAAAAGTTGATGCGGTGTCGCTCGATGATTTGCCAGAAGCGCTTGACGACGCCCTCGCCACGATAGCCCTGCGGCGTTCCGAGCACGACATGCGCGCCTTGGGAAAACGGCAGGAGCCCGGTCGCCATGACCGCATTGACATGAAACAGCGGCAGGCCGCAAAAGATCGTTTTGCCCGGTCCCATACTTTCGCCGAAGAATCGCGAGGTACTCCATGCATTGGCGACTTCATTTCCATGCCGGCGCATCGCGATCTTTGGGCGCCCTGTCGTCCCGCCCGTACTGAAAAACGACGATAGATCGTCCCGCTGGAAGCGCCGGTTGCCGAGCAGGCTCGTACCGGATTCCCGTTCCATCGCCCTCGTGAAATCGTGCAATTCGATTCCGGCGGGGACCGCCGCGCGCAGGCCGACCTCGCCGTGCAATCGGCTCACTTCGCTGCGGGCGAGCATGCGTGCGGCGGACCTCATTGGACCGGGCATCCGGTCGGCCAGATTGACCAATACGAGATGCTTGAGCGCCGGCAGCCGATCAAGGATCGCGTGAACTTTCTGCCAGATATCCGTTTGCGGAAACGGCGCCAGTGTGACGAGCACTTCGGCCCCGGCTGCATTGAGCAGATCGGCTATTGCCTCGCCTTCGAGCAGTGGATTGATTGCGCACGTAATGCCCGCTGCCTGTCCACCCCAGATGACGAAATGCGTCTCCGGCAAGTTGGGCAACACGTACGCGATCACGGATTGCGACGTGACGCCGAGCCGGGTGAAGGCGTTCGCCGTTCGGGTGATGTCACGAACCAGTTCGCCATAGGTCCAACATTCGGCGTTGCGATAAACGTCGGCGGTCATAAAAAACGAAAGCGCTGGCGCGGACGGATCGATCGCAGCACCACGGCAGATCATTTCGTAGGTGCTGACAGGCAGATCCTCCGGCACCCCTTGCGCCTCTAGCGCAAGGACGTCCTCTCGGCTCACGATCCCTTGGGCGATCATGACGCTTCATCCACCACTTCGTTGCGTTGAACGCCAAGATCGATGGATCCGTCGCGGCTCGCGATGCGCGATTCGACCACGTCGCCGGCGCGCAGATACTGCGGCCTCGCTGCCTGGATATCCATGAACATTTTCCATTTGGCTTCCTCGGACAGGGCCGCCGCGAGGCGCTGCTTCATCGGCGAAGGCACCGACAGCGCACAGCCCGAGGGCGTGCCGGTGGAAAGCAGGTCCCCGACGAAAAGGTCATGGACGCCGGAGATCTCCGTCAGCGTTTCGGCGGGACCGTAGACGAGATTCGCGGTCGAATCCTGCTGCCGGATAGCCCCGTTGACGGTGAGCGTCAGTTCGAGCTGACCAAGCTTGGCCATGTCGCTCCGTTCGAGCAGGCACAGGTAGGGCCCAACAGGACCGAATGTGCGAAAGCTCTTGCCCTTGTAAAACTGCATCTGCGGAATCTGAATATCGCGCGCAGAGTAATCGTTGACGATGACGGCACCCGCGATGTACTCGCTGAGATCGCCTTCGGCGATCGTACGGCGCGACGTAATGTTCTTCTTGAGCACGAGACCGAGTTCGATTTCGTAATCGAGGAACCTCACGTTCGAGGGCTTCACAAGGGGCGAATCGGCGGGAACGATGCAACTCGTCGCCTTCGTGAAGAGCATGTTGAATTTCTTCGCATCCGGGTCCATGCCGGATTCGATCATGTGCTGGCGATAGTTCGCACCCTGGCAGATGAACTGCTGGTTTGCCGAGACCGGCGGGAGCCATTGCACGGCCGACTCGGGAATTGTCGGGCCGTCGAGTTCAATCAGACGCTCCACCGGATTCGCAGCGATAAATTCCGCCGTCGTGGCGAATTCGCCGGGAATCGGCGTGATAGCGCCGTTTCGTACCACGCCCCAACGCGCGTGACCTTCATGGCGGTAATGCAAAACATGCAGTGACATGGCTTAGTCTCTATCGTTTGGAAATGCGGAGATATCACGCGAAGATTTTGGCGAGCGTCAGCAGCTTGCTCACCGTCAGATCCGGACTGCGTCGGAGGTTGCGAATGAGAGCGGCCAGGCTCGACGGCGAGAGCTCGGGCTTGGTGAAGCTGCGCGGCATGGCCGGTCCCCATTGCGCCATCGCTTCACGGCTGACCGCATGCACGCCCGTGGGGACGTCCGACGTAAAGAGATCGCCGTCGCAGTAGTGTTCGTGCTTGTCGCCCCAGGGGTCTTGCCAGTAGTCGAATATCTGGCTGCCGAGAATATGGCGTCCGATTCCCCATGCGTGCGTCCAACCTTTCTCGCGCAGGACGCGTTGCCCCATGCCGACCGCATCCGCATCGATCAATTCGAAAGCGCTATGGCTGTACTTTGGAACGAAACCTTGCGCCAACGCGAGCGTGTGATGGTCGGCCGGCCGCCCGCCCAGGTCCAATCGCATGAAGGCGACGGCCGGTGAGCCGTCGGGTAGCGTCTGCACATCGCTCGGGATAAAGCCGAAGTGCTGCGTGTACCACGCGCACGTCTTCTGGAAGTCGGCCAACTCGAGCACGACATGCCCTAGCTTGATGACATCGGGTGGGTTCGCCGGCGGGCGCTGCGTGTCGTTAATGCGGACCACGGCGTCCACGGAATTGAACGGCAGCGCGTTCCGGTGCGGCAGCGGTTCGACGTCGCGTGCGCCCCAGACCGCATCGACGCGAAAGCCCGACGGGTCGGTCAACGTCACACGATATCCGCCGCCCGGCCAGTCCGACCGCTCCACCTCCGTGGCGCCGGGCAGCCGCGTCAGTGCATGCAGGTCCGATTCGCCGTCGACCTGCAATCCGAAGCCGGCGAATTGCGCCTTCGGCGCGTGGCAGACGACATAACAGAACGGCGCCGGGCCGGTACCGCGCAAAAACAACCTGGCTTCGTTTCGCAACACCGTCTGCAATCCGAAGTCATTGAGAAATCGCTCGGCTTGTTCGAGGTCGGGCCGGTCGAAGATCAGATACGACAACGCCGACGCTTTCGTCGTGGGGTTCGAATGACGTGCGGGTTGAGTCGTACTCAACCCGGCAATGCCCACATGCGCGCTTGTCTCCACGCTTGGCTCCTTTCGTCTGTATGGTGGCTTGTCCGATCTATCGTTCGGCTTGTTGATGATATTAAAGTCATTGCTGATATTTTTGTCAACTAGTGAAATCGTGCTCGCACACGCGCGGCGGCATCCACTGGAGTCGGCTCGGTCCGCGGATGCGTGCATACGTTCAATTCGACGGAATGCTCATATTTGATTGCATAATCATTTATGTGTTATATATCGCCTCTTGCGTCGACGCGGAGCCGGACGGTCGCCGCGCACTTATCCGAAGCAACAGTCCCGGCAGCCCAGCACGAGCCCGAAGATGTCGACGAATTCCCCCGCAGTGCGCGGGCCGCAGCATGAGCGTGCACGACTCAACCCCTATCCGCGGCAGGCAATGCTCTGGGGCGCCCTTGCAGTCGGGGCCGGCCTTCTGATGTGGATCCTGCGTCCTGTGCTCACGCCGTTCCTGCTGGGCGGCCTGATCGCGTACATGCTCCAGCCCGGCGTTGAATGGCTGGTCCGTCGGCGGATTCCGCGCACGCTTGCGGCGCTCGCCATGATGCTGTTGTTTGCGTCGGTCATTGTGTCGCTTGGCCTGCTCGTGTTCGCGGTGATTCAAAAGGAGCTGCCGGCGCTTGCTTCGCAAATTCCTGGATTCACGGCAAGGATCAATACCTGGCTGCAGCCGAAGCTCGGGCTGGTCGGCCTCGATAGGTCCTTCGATTTGACGAGCTTGCGTAACGTACTGACGAGCCGGCTCGCAGGCGGCGGGCAATCGATCGAAGTCGCAGCCTGGCGCTATGTGCGCACGGGCGGCAGTGCATTGGTCACCGCGGTGGGCAATGTCGTCGTGGTACCGCTCGTGCTGTACTACCTGCTCTACGACAGGCGCAAGGTCTTCGCGCGGATCGAAAGTCTCGTGCCGCGGCCGTGGCTTGGCAAAACGCGTGCACTCGTGACTGAGATGGACCAGATGCTGTCGCAATATCTGCGTGGCCAGTTGCTCGTCATGGTTGTGCTCGCAACCTTCTATCCGATCGCGCTGGGCCTCGCCGGGTTGGGCGTTGCGTTGCCCGTCGGTCTGTTTACCGGGCTTGCGGTCTTCATCCCTTACGTCGGCTTCGCCACGGGGCTCGTACTCGCGATGCTCGCCGCGTTGCTCCAATTCGGCGACTGGTATGGGTTCGGTGTGGTGGCGTTGATCTATGCGGTCGGGCAAGTGCTCGAGACGGCGTTTCTTACGCCTAGGCTCATCGGGGAACGCATCGGTCTGCATCCGCTCGCGGTGATCTTTGCGTTGCTGGCGTTCGGCGAGATGTTTGGCTTCTTTGGGGTATTGCTCGCGCTTCCAGTCAGCGCGATTCTCGTGACCGCGTTGCGCGAGGTGCGTCGACGCTATCTGGCCAGCGCGCTTTATGCGGACCGGCAGGACGACGCATCACCGCGCCGCCCGCCCGGCCTGTAGCAGGAGCCACGAACCAGGTGGGGGATACCGTCAGCGAGCCCCGCTAATCCGCCCCACGCGCCGCAGCCGGCAGCGGCCCGCGAGCCACACATTCCGCCTCTTCGCGATTCAGGCCCAGCACCTGCAATACGACCACCGCGGCGCGCTCGGCGAAACCATCGTCCCCGGGCTCCGGCGCGCCATGCCGTTCCACTTCCACGTGACCATTGACGGCATGGCTCAATTCCGCGGCGATCGCCGCAAGGACGATACCGCTTACCGACACATGACATATGAAGGGATCGGTCACGGCAAATCTCCCGGCCGCTATCCCGGCCTCGCTGTCGCGCTTCAACCGTCGACCCATGCCATCTTGCAGCGCGCGCTCCGAAAAACCCTCCCGAATCAAAAAGTAGCCCCATACCGGCTCACGCCGAGCGCGCATCAGCGTATGCCGCACGCCCACTGCCACCACCTCCGCCGGGTCCGATAGCCCGCGCACCAGCGCATCGAGCTGTTCGCCGAAGTCCTCGAACACCCAGTCGAAAAGCGCGGCATGCAAAGCCTCCTTCGAATCGAAGTGGTTGTAGAACGAACCGAACCCGACGTCGGCGGCTTCCGTGATTTCGTTGATGGTCACGTGCTCGACGCCTTTCGTCGCCACGAGAGCGAGCGCCGCCTCGAGCAGGCGGGTGCGAGTCTCGCGCTTACGCCGAGCACCGCGTGGCTCCCGCGGTTTGGGCTCGCCCCCGCGCCCGTCGCCCATGACGGCCACGGCCGCCGCCGCGACCCCGGTCGTGGCGGCCGCTTGAGAAGACCGTTCCGACGCGGCGCTGCCGGGCGTCACCTGCACCCCTGCCTCTTTTCCATCTTTCATCGATTGAGATTCGTTAGTCATAATCGACAATCTTATCATTTTCGACTCTAATGTCACCAACGATCGATGCTCGTCAGTGAAAACCCTGACCTGCGAACGGTCTTCCTTTCATCTTGCCCAGCTCTCGTTTGGAAACATCGTGAAACTCCCCGGTCCTGACACGCGGTCGTCCTCGCGCCCGTCCTCTTCCTCCGCGCTGCCCCGTCGGGCAGGCCTTTGTCTCGCCGTTTGCGGCGCCGTCCTGCTCGCGGCATGTCATACGCACGAACCCGCCGCCCCGGAAGCCAAGCCCGTGGTGGCGCTGGCGGTGCACGCCGACAACACGGCGAACGCCACGTCGCTGCCGGCCCAGGTCGAAGCGCGTTACTCGACAGCGCTTTCATTCCGCGTCGGCGGCAAAATCGCCGAGCGGCGCGTCCATCTGGGCGATACGGTCAAAGCCGGGCAAGTGCTCGCCCTGCTCGATCCCGCCGATCTGCGGAACAACGCAGTGAACGCACGCGCACAACTCGATGCCGCCGAGCATCAGCTCGCGTACCAGAAGCAGCAGCTCGTTCGGGACCAAGCGCAGGCGCAGGCCAACCTGATTGCGCCCGCGCAGTGGGAGCAAACGCAGAACGCCTATGCAACGGCGCTTGCCCAGCGCGATTCGGCGCTCGCTCAAATGGCGCTGGCCGAAGACCACTTGCGCTATACCACCCTGGTGGCGGACCACGACGGCGTGGTCAAGTCGGAAGATGCCGATACGGGTCAGAACGTCGAACAAGGGCAGGCGGTCTATCACCTCGACTGGAGCGGCGATGTCGATGTCGCGTGCGACGCCCCCGAGAGCGCACTGAATTCGCTGGGCGTCGGCCAGATCGCAAAGGTCACGCTGCCGGCTCTGCCCGGCAAGACATTCGAAGCGCGCGTGCGCGAGGTCGCCCCGAGCGCCGATCCGCTAAGCCGCACCTGGCGCGTGAAGCTGACGCTCGTTGCGCCGAGCCTCGAGGTGCGCCTCGGCATGACGGCTCAGGTGCAGTTCGATATTGCGCGTGCGAACGACGGCTTCATCCCGTTCCAGCTGCCGGCCACGGCGCTCTTTCACGATGGCGGCAAGCCCGCCGTTTGGGTCGTGCAGCCCGGCACCGACAAGCTCGTTCTGCGCCCCGTTTCCGTCACGAACTACGGCGAGCGAACCATTGACGTCGTTGCGGGCCTGCACGACGGCGAACGCGTCGTCGTGCAAGGCGTCCATACCGTGAGCGCCGGCGAGCACGTGCAAGCGATCGCCCCGCTGCATCCCGAGGACTTTGCATCATGAGCATCGTCGACCACGAAAAATCCGGCGACGTCACGCTCGCCACCGCTCAGAACGCCGAAAGCCAAGGCAAAAGCGGCTTCAATCTCTCAGAGTGGGCGCTGCGTCATCAGCAGCTCGTCATTTACCTGATCGGCCTGATGACGCTCTTCGGCGTCATCGCGTATACGCATCTGTCTCAATCCGAAGATCCGCCGTTCACGTTCCGAACCATGGTTATTCGGACCAACTGGCCGGGCGCGAACGCGCGTGAAGTGCAGGAGCAAGTCACGGACCGCATCGCGCGCCAGCTTCAGGCCGCACCGTATGTGGACAACATCAAGAGCTATTCGCGGCCCGGCGAGTCGATGATCTTCTTCGCGATGAAGGACTCGGCGCCCGTCAAGGACGTGCCCGAAACCTGGTATCAGGTCCGCAAGAAAGTGGGCGACATCCGCGCAACGCTGCCGCAAGGCATCGTGGGCCCCTTTTTCAACGATGAGTTCGGCGACGTTTATACAAACATCTACGCCCTTGAAGGCGACGGGTTTTCGCCCGCGCAACTGCACGACTACGCCGACCAGTTGCGCACCGTGCTGCTGCGCGTGCCCGGCGTGGCGAAGGTCGACTACTTCGGCGATCCCGATCAGCACATCTTCATCGAGATTTCGAACACGCAGTTGACGAAGCTCGCGATCACGCCCGCTGAACTGGCGCATGCCATCGACGCGCAGAACGCCGTGGCGCCGGTCGGCACATTCAACACGCCTGATGACCGTGTGTTCGTGCGTACGAGCGGCGCGTTCAAGGACGTGCGGGCGTTCGAAGACATGCTGATATCGGTCAACCGCCGCACGTTCCGGCTCGGCGACATCGCGAAGATCCGCCGCGGCTATGACGATCCGCCCGTCACGCAGATGCGTACTAACGGACACGCGGTGCTCGGAATCGGCATCACGATGCAAACCGGCGGCGACGTGATCCGGCTCGGCAAGGCGCTCGACAGCGAACGCGCCGAACTGCAGGCGCGCCTGCCCGCAGGGCTCAAGCTTGTCCAGATCTCGAGCATGCCCGATACCGTCAAGCACTCGGTCGACGATTTCGTCGAGGCAGTGGCCGAGGCCGTCGCCATCGTGCTCGTGGTCAGTCTCGTCTCGCTCGGCCTGCGCACGGGCATGGTCGTCGTGATCACCATCCCGATCGTGCTCGCCGTCACGTCGCTGTGCATGTATCTGTTCGGTATCGGCCTGAACAAGGTCTCGCTCGGCACGCTCGTGCTCGCGTTGGGCCTGCTCGTGGACGACGCCATCATCGCGGTTGAGATGATGGCCGTGAAACTCGAGCAAGGCTGGAGCCGCATGCGCTCGGCAGCGTTCGCCTATACGAGCACGGCCTTCCCGATGCTCACGGGTACGCTCGTCACCGTAGCGGGCTTCCTGCCGATCGCACTGGCGAAGTCGAGCACCGGCGAGTACACGCGCTCGATCTTCGAGGTGTCCGCGATCGCGCTCATCGTTTCGTGGTTCGCCGCCGTGGTGCTGGTTCCGCTGCTCGGCTACCACATGCTCCCCGAGCGCAAGGCAGGCGAGCACGGCGCTCAGGGAGCCCACGGTCACGACGAGGATATTTACAACACGGGCTTCTATCGCCGCATGGCCGGTTGGGTCTCCTGGTGTATCGAGCACCGCTGGTTGGTGCTGGGCGTGACGGCTATCGCGTTCGCCGTCGCAATGGCGGCCTTCACTCGCGTGCCCAAGCAGTTCTTCCCGAACTCCGAGCGCCCCGAGTTGCTTGTCGATATGCGTTTGCCGGAAGGCGCATCGTTCGCAGCGACGTTGCGTGAAGCGCAACGCCTCGAACAGACACTTCGCGGACGCCCCGAGATCGAGCGCGTGGTCGACTTTGTTGGCACCGGCGCGCCCCGCTTCTATCTGCCGCTCGACCAGCAGTTGCAGCAGCCGAACTTCGCGCAGTTCGTCGTGACGGCCAAAGACGTCGAAGAACGCGAAAAGCTCCTCAAATGGCTCGACGCATCGCTCGAAAAGCAATTCCCCGGTGTGCGAACCCGTGTGGCACGACTCGAAAACGGGCCTCCGGTCGGCTATCCGATTCAGTTCCGCGTGAGCGGCGACAACCTCGCGACCGTGCATGAGATCGCACGAAAGGTGGCCGACAAGGTACGTGCCGATGCGCGCACGCGCAACGTGCAGTTCGACTGGGACGAGCCCGAGGAGCGCTCCCTGTCGTTCCAGATCGACCAGAACCGCGCGCGCCAACTCGGCGTGACCTCGCAGGACGTGTCGAACTTTCTCGCCATGACGCTCTCCGGCTATACGGTGACGCAGTATCGCGAGCACGACAAACTGGTCAACGTCGATCTGCGCGCGCCGAAAAGCGAGCGTGTCGATCCCTCGCAGCTCACGAGCCTGGCCGTGCCGACGCCCCAAGGCCCCGTGCCGCTCGGCACGCTTGGCAACGTGCGCACGGCGCTCGACTACGGTGTGATCTGGGAACGCGATCGTCAACCCACCATCACCGTACAGGCCGACGTGCGAGGCAACGCACAAGGCATCGACGTCACGCGCGACGTGGACCGCGAATTGAGCCAGCTTCGCGCGCAATTGCCGATCGGCTATCGCATCGTAGTGGGCGGCTCCGTCGAGGAAAGCATGAAGGGCCAGACTTCGATCAATGCGCAAATGCCGATCCTCATCATCGCGGTGCTCACCCTGCTGATGATCCAGCTACAAAGCTTTTCGCGCACGTTCATCGTCGTGCTGACCGTGCCGCTCGGTTTGATCGGCGTCGTCGCGGCGCTGCTGCTGCTCGGCGAACCGTTCGGTTTCGTCGCCATGCTCGGTGTCATCGCGATGTTCGGCATCATCATGCGCAACTCGGTGATCCTCGTCGATCAGATCGAGCAGGACATCGCATCCGGTCAGCCCCGTTTCGATGCGATCGTCGGCGCGACCGTCAGACGCTTCCGTCCGATCATGCTCACGGCCGCAGCCGCCGTGCTGGCCTTGATTCCGTTGCTTCGCTCGGGCTTTTTCGGCCCGATGGCGAGCTCGCTCATGGGCGGCATCACGATCGCCACGGTGCTCACGCTGTTCTTCCTGCCAGCCCTTTATGCGACTTCCTTCCGTGTTCGGCGCGACGAGCGCGGTGCGCAACACACCATCGTCGAGCACGCGGAGATCTGATCATGCAATTTGCCGTTAAGACATCCGTTATCGCCGTATTCGCGGCACTCGCAACCAGCGCCTGTACGTTGGGCCCGAGCGGCGCGCCGCCCGCGATGCCGTCGCCCGCGCATTACGGGGCGCAGCCTCAATCGCTGCAGACCGTTGCGGCTGGAGGAACCGCGCAACATTTCGATGCCGGCGCAACGGCCGCGCCGCAATGGTGGACGCTTTACCGCTCCGATGCGCTCGATGCCCTCGTCGAAGAAGGCTTGCGCAACAATCCGACGCTCGCCGCCACGCAAAGGTCGCTCAATGCCGCCCAGCAGGAACTCCGGGCGCAGATCGGCGCGTCCACCCTGCCGTCTGTCGATGCCGGCGCCGAGGCGGAGCGAACGCGCTCGCCCGTCGTCCCCGGCATCGGTCCAAACACTGAGCGCTATAACGTCTTCGCCGGTCAGTTGCAGGCGCAGTACAACTTCGATCTGTTCGGCGCCGTTCGCTACGGCAACAAGGCCAGCGCCGCGCGCGTCGACGTACAGGCGTATGAGCTCGAAGCGGCGCGCCGCGCGCTGGCCGCGAACATCGTCGGCACCGCCATCCGTGCCGCGGCGCTCGATCGTCAGATCGCGCTCACCGAACACCTCGTGACGCTCGCAGGCGATACGGCGCGCGACGACGCGCAGCGTCAAGCGCTCGGCTCGGTCTCGCATGCCCAGGCACTCGGATCGGCACGGCAGGCTGCCGCGCTCGCCGCGCTGCTTCCGCCATTGCGTCAGCAGCGCGCCAGCACCGTGCACGCGCTGGCCGTGCTGTTGGGGCGAACGCCCGACGCAACGCCCGCCGTCCCCGATCTCGACAGCCTTTCGCTGCCCGAGCATGTACCTGTCGCCGTGCCGGCGCAGCTGCTTCGCTCGCGCCCGGATATTCAGGCCGCCGAAGCCGCGGTGCAAGCGGCCGCCGCCGATGTCGGCGAGGCCACGGCGCAGCTTTTCCCTAACCTGTCGCTGACGGCCTCGATGGGCCGCGCCGGTTTCGGCTGGCCGGCCCTGCTCTCCGGCGCCGGCGGTATCTGGGCGATCGGCGCGAGCGTTTCGCAACCGATCTTCCATGGCGGCGCCCTGCTCGCGCATCGACGCGCCACGAAGGAGGCTTATGAGGCAGCAGTGCTGCATTACAAATCGACGGTGCTGTCCGCGTTCGGGAACGTCGCCGACTCGCTCGCCGCGCTCGACAACGACGCTCAGACACTCGCCTCGACCGAAAGCGAGGCTCGCGCCGCGCAGCAACTGTTCGACGAAACGACGTCGCGCTACCGGCTCGGGTCCCTGCCGATATCGGCGGCTCAAGCCAGCGAGCAGCAGTTTCTGACCGCACGGCTCGACGCGGTTCGCGCACAGAGCCAGCGGCTCGGCGATACGGCCGCGCTCTTCCAGGCGATGGGCGAATTGCCGCAAGAGCCAGCCAAATCGGCATCGCGGGAGTGACGATGGAATATCGAGAATTGATCGCCTGTCACGAATGCGACGCGCTTTTTCGCAAGCCGCCGCGTCTGCGCGGCCTGAGAAATTCGCGACGAGGTGGCGAATGGGACAAATGCAATGAGAGAAGCAGGCTTACTGACCCGCGTTGCCAACGGTCGGCGAAGCGGTACGCCGTCAAGACGGTCAGTCGGCTTCGACGGCAGGTTCCACGAGCGGCAACGGACGTGCCGCAACTTTTTCGGCTTCCGCTCGTTTGAGACCCAAGCTTTGCAAAAGAGCGGCCGCGACGCGCTCGGCGAGGTGTTCACCGCTGAAACCGAGCTCCGTCAACGCGTCGGCGTTCGGCGCATCCGGCGAGGCGAGTCCGAGCTGGGCTGTGACGGACGCAAGCACGGTGCCGCCCACGGAGAGGAATGCGACGAATGGATCGGCCACGGCGAAACGCTTCGCAACGATGCCTTTTTGCACATCGCGCAACAAACGTTTGCCGAGACCTCGATCGAGCATGCGCGAGGAGAACCCTTCTCTCACCAGGAATTGGCCCCAGAGCGGCTCGCGATGTGCTCGCATCAACGTATAACGCACGGAGACGGCAATGACTTCGGCCGGGTCCGACAAACCGAGGGTGAGGCGGTCGAGCCAGTCGGCAAATTCCTCGAACACGGACTCGACGAGCGTGGCGTAGATCGCTTCTTTAGATTCGAAATGGTTGTAGAACGAGCCGAACCCGACATCGGCCGCCTCCGTGATTTCATTGATCGCGACGCCTTCCATGCCTTTTTCAGCCATGAGTTTGAGTGCTGCGTCCAGCAGGCGGGCGCGCGTCTCCCTCTTGCGGCGGGCACCGCGCGGCTCGCGCGCCTCGGCTGGCGCCTCCGGAGCGGCGCTCGCCTGCGGAGCGGCGCGCTTCGGCGCCGGGCGATTTGTAGTCTTCGGCATGGCGATTCCAATCTGGATCAGAACGCCAGTATAGATTCAAACGTCGGGCTCGACAAAGTCGTCAGCCCTGAACGCCGCCTCAGACATGACTACGCACCGAGTCGGCACTTCGCTCCGGCCACGCAATCGGGCTCGACATGTTTCATGCACAGCCGACAGACGGAAACCGCTTGATCCAATGAAATGCAAACGGCTCACCCATGAAGAGCGACGGCTCCAGACGCGTGAACGGCTGCTCGAGGCCGCACACGAGCTGTTCGTCGCGCGGGGGTACGTTACGACAGGCCTCGAAGAGATTGCCGAAGCGGCAGGCTATGCACGCGGCGCGTTCTATTCGAACTTCACCGACAAGACCGACTTGCTGATCGAATCGTTGCGTCGGCATCGAATCGGCCTGCCTTATAACCTGCGCGCCGTCATTGGAGTACTGAATCATTATCTAAGAAGCGACGAAGATTTTCGCCTGTGGGTTGAGGCCGGTCCTCTGGCGAGCCGGCAGCCGGCGTTTCGCGAGCGATTCGATGCGATCGTCAACGACGCTTGAGCGGTGCCGGGCTACCGCGCACCATGATCTGCCGTTAGCGATCTGCCGTTAGCGGGTCAAGGATGGACGACGGCCGCCGGCATGCGCGGCCGTGCCTATCGTCGTCACAGCTTACGAGCGGGCACGCAAGCTTCGGTCAGAACGGCCACCAACCCTTGCCGCCGTTGCCGCTGCTTTCCTCTCCGCCGTGATGTCCGTCGGAATGAGCGTGATCGTCGGAATCGCGGTGGAAGTCGAAAAGATCGAACAGATCGCCTATGGCGGGCGAGTTGACCGGCACATACGGGTTATCGCTGCGCTGGACAGGGTTTGGCAGATTGTCGCGACTGCGTTCCGTAATCGGCGGCAGTCCCCAGTTCCGTTCGATGAATTTGACCACCGACGCGTGGTCGGCGTAGCCGTGTGAAACGCGTCCTCCAACGGAATACTTCGAAACGGCGATCATCGGGATGCGTGAACCGTCGCCGAAAAAGTCGACGGGCTGGATGTAGCCTGAATCGTAGTAGCCACCGCCTTCGTCGGTGGTGATGAGGATCGCTGTCGTGGCCCACAACTTGGGATCGCTCTTGACCGCATCCACGATCTTCTTCACGAACGCCTCATAGAGCCCGAACTTCGACGACGTCGGATGTCCATCGAGCAGCCCGCCGGGCTTCACGAAAGATACCGCCGGCAGGGTCCCGGCCTGCATGTCCGAATAGAGATCAGGCAGATCCGCGAGATGCGTATCGCGGACCTGTTGATTCGTCATGATCGACGTCTCGTAAAGGAATGGATTGCAGATGTTGCAATAGACGCTTGTCGACGGATCCTTGATGAAACTGCGCCATCCTTCGCCGTAATATTTCCAGGGGATGTTGCGCTCGAGAAGGCTGTCGCCGATTGTCCGCACGGGCGACGGAGGAATCGTGTAAGGAGATTTCGCCCTGTCGAGCACCGTACCGTCGCCGTTGTAGCCGGGGTTATAGTTGTTCAGCAGGTAGTAGTGTTTTGGCGCGCAGTTCGGCTTCGGGTGATAGGAGAGTGACTGGAGGTAACGACGGATAGGACCGACGCCAGGCTGGCTCGCATCGGAGCAATCGCTGTAACTGCCGCCTGAATACCCGTCCTGCGTGTACCAGTTGTTCGTGCCGGGCAACGGATTGGGGTTTTCGATCTGATCCGATGGCGGCGTTGCCGCGTGGCCGTTACCGTCCGTGTAGAAATAGGCATCGGCGGCGCCGATCATGATGCTGTTCGCGCCTGTGCCGCCCATGACCGGTTGATGGTAGTTGTCGCTCATCGAGTATTGCCGCGCCAACTGCGCGAAGTACGGCATGTCTCCGTTGTTCACGTTATAAAATCCGAGCGCATTGGAACCCTCACCGGTCGTCTGGTCGTTGAACGGCGTGGGCTGCGGCTTGCCGTTGCTGCCGGCGCCGATGGTGGTTTCAACCCACGCGAACAGGTCGCCCAGACAGCCGCTCGGATTTTCCCGGCTCGCATGTCCGACATCGCAGTCCGACTGCTGCCATGCCTGATAGAAGCGATGCACAGGGCCGCCCATGTACGCGTCGTAAAGCGGTGGTTGAAGCAAAAACGGGCCGTTCAGCAAGGCGTTGTAGTTTGCCACGCGCGAGTCCTTTACATCTTTCGGCAGGCCGGATGCGCCGCTCAACAGCTGGTCGATATCGGATGCTTCGAGCGCGCCGCCCTCGACCTGAACAGCCGCATCGTGACTCGCGAATGGCGGTGGACTTGCGTCGCTGGCGGCGGTAGGCGATCCACCGGTGTTCGGAGCCGGCAGCGTCCCATACGGGGCCTTGTTCGACGGCGCCATCGAGAACCTTCCAGGTCCAGTCAACTGCGCCTCGTACTGTTGCGCTTTCTTGAAGTTCGGACCCGGTGAGCCATCTGCATTGACGATGCCCTGCGAAAGCAGGTTCCACACCGACTGACCGTGCGCCGGCTGGTATGTGCCGAAAACGTGATCGAAGGTTCGATTCTCGCCCACTATCACGATGACATGCCTGATCGGCGTTCGCGTTTCGCCATTGTGATCGTCGCCCGCAGCGATCACGCCAGCGGGCCAGCTGGACAATGCCAGCGCAGCCGCTGCTGCGACAGCCGCAGTGGAAATACGTAAGCATTCCTTATTACATAAATGTGAAAAGCGAAAAGCGGCCATTACCCGTCTCCTTACCGTTGGTTACGACGGTAAGACCTTAAAAGCGGGCGATGAAGCTTCAGAGTCGCTAGCATTACAATGGGCTGTCGCCAGCGCCTCACATAGCACCGAGCAAAGGATCTGGCGAATGTTCACTGACATACGTCTGACAATAGCTAGCCGGCGTGCAACGACGAATGACGTCGACTCGGCCAAGCCGACATTGCCGCCCCAAGGCTGCAGGACCGGACGCAAACCTGCGAAAAGAGGCCAAACACAAGCGCTGTTCGCCGCGCGCGCCCAACGCCGCGACTCATAGAATTCCTCCATACCAGTCACGTACCGGCACGCGGTCGGTATCTGTCGAACTGCTTTCTCCAATCGAATTTCCGGTCAAACACAGAATGACACGGCTTGCACGGCACTACGTCCCTGACCAACCGCAACACATAATCTTGCAGGGGCTCGTCGAGCCCGCATTCCTCGACGAAGGGGACTACCGGTATTTTCTCGCCTGCCTCGCAGACGCCGCGCGCGTCGCCGATCTGGCGGTCCACGCCTGGGCTCTCATGCCCGGCGCGGTGCAGTTGCTTGTCACGCCGTCGTACGAATCAAGCGTGTCGATGGCGATGCAGGCGGTTTGCCGACGCTATGCCGAGACCTTCAACCGCCGCCACGGACGACGCGGCACAGTATGGCGCGGCGGCTACCGCGCAACGGTGATCGAGCCCGAGCGTTACCTGCTGCTGGCGAGCGTTGGGATCGAACAGGCGCCGGCGCGCAGCGGTCTCGTGACCGACGCGAAGAACTACGCGTGGTCGAGCTATGGGCATCACACGGGCCAGCGCGCGGACAGCTTTATCAAGGACCATCCGCTTTACCGGGCGCTTGGCGACACGCCGCCCGAGCGCCATCAGGCTTATCGCGATCTCGGCGAGCGAATTGCCGCCGATCGCGACATCGACAGTCTGCTGGAATCGAGGTTCAACGGCTGGGTGCTCGGGAGCCCCGCATACTGCGAGTGGGCGGCGCGGACGGCGAACCGCCGCCTTATGCCGTTGCTGCTGCGCGACCGGCCCGCCACGGTGCGCGCGACACGCACGCCGGACCTCGCGAAATTCCGCCGGCCGCTCTATACGCACGCCGCTCTGACAGAATCGAATTAACCCTGCTCACTTCATTTGAGGGCGGCGAGAGCCATCTCGATGAGTTGCTGCTGTCGTTCGGTGGCATCGCTGCTCTGTTTGCGCAAAATCATAAAAAGAGAAAGCGGATCGGGCGGATTTAAAGCGATCCGATGGATCGTGCATCCGGTGTCCCTCGCCAACGGCATCGTTAAAAAAGCGGGAACAATGGCCCAGGCCCCGTTTCTCAGCATCGGCGCCAGCATGTGTGCTTTCTCGACCCAATTTACATGTCGCGAAAACCCACGCCGACCGCGCCATAAATCAAACTGCGGCGACCACGGCAGATGAATTTCTCTGGATGGATCGAGATCCGTCATGTCGAGCGCTTCGGGCAACGGGGCCGTATCCGAGCCGGCATAGACCACGAGCATCGCGTAGTCCCGGATCTTTCTTGAAACAAGATCGACGTGTTCGGATGGCGTCAGTGTGAAGGCGACGTCCAGATGACCGGAAGCCACGCGGTTGGCGAGCTGGAAATAGCGCGAGCTTTCCATGTGTAACCGGACGGGCGGTGTCTCGTCGCAGAGCGCGGAGACAAACGGCGGAAGAACGTTGATCGCAACGGCGTCCACCGCACCGACAGCAAGGTGCCGCACCTGATTGGCCTGAAGTTGCTCGGCCTCGATTTCGAGCATTTTCCAGCGCTCGGCAATGTCGAGAAAACGCTCACCTTCAGCGGTCAGCGAGATGCCGCGCGCTCCCCTCGAGCGCCGCAACAGCGGATGTCCTATGCGGCGCTCGAGGGACTGGATCCGGTACGAGACGGTCGATTGCGTCGTGGAGACGATCTCGGCCGCCTGCAGCAAACTTCCGGAGCGAACCACCGCCAGGAACGTGTTGATCTCCTCGCTGAACAACATATCGATTCCTTCGATATTTGGTGAATAAAATCCGACATTGACCGATATTGTGCCCAACCTTAGCCTAGTCGAATAGAAAAACAAATCCCGTCATCTGATTCGGTAACATCTGGAGGCACATATGGCAAAGGCACTCGTCGGCATCGAAGATTTACCTACGAGCCGCTTTCATAAGCGGATTGCCGTCGTAGCGGCAGGCGGGCCGTTCTGCGACGGCTACCTGCTCGGGATCATCGTTGTGGCATTGCCGTTCATTGCCAGGGACCTCGCACTGAGCGCGCTCCAGATCGGTCTCGTCGGCGCGTCGAGCCTCATCGGCATGTTCGTCGGCGGCCTCGTTTTCGGACCGATGACAGACCGCTTCGGCCGCCAGAAGATGTATGTGCTTAATCTCGCTGTATTCGTTATCTGCTCGATCGCGCACCTGTTCGTGCACGACGTGGCGACGCTCTTTATCCTTCGTTTCGTCATGGGGGTTGCGCTGGGCGCGGACTATCCCATCGCGACCGCGCTCGCCGCTGAATTCCTGCCTCGGAAGCTTCGCGGGCCGGTGCTCGCGAGCCTCGTGCTTTTGCTCTGGGTCGGATACACCTTGAGCCTTGCAACGGGTTTGATCGTGAGCGGTAGCGAAAGCGGTGTATGGCGCTACATTCTTGCGAGCGCCGCCATCCCTTCGGCAATTTTCCTGTTGCTGCGCCTTAACATTCCCGAGTCGCCGCGCTGGCTGATTTCCGCAGGACGTGTAGAGGCGGCTCGTGACATCGTGGCGCAGCATCTTGGGCCGCAGGTTGACTTTGATGCGCTCGTTGCCGAAACCCGCGTCAGCACCTCCGGGCGTGGCCTCGGGTTGTCCAAGATCCGCGAACTTCTTTCGCGAGGCTATGGGCGCATGCTGGTGTTCTGCTCGATCTTCTGGATGTGTCAGATTGCACCTTCGTTCGCAATCAAGACGTTTCAACCGATGCTGCTGAAGTCGCTCGGCGTCACTCAGCCACTCGCCGGCTCGCTCGTGATCATTTCGTTTGCGATCGTCGGAACTGCGATCGGCATGGTCGTCGTCAACCGCGTCGGTCGGCGCACGCTTTGTCTGGCCTCTTTCGTTCTGGCAACCCTCGCGCTCTTTCTTCTCGCGACGCCGATGTCGGGCATTGCCATGGTTGCGATCGGTTTGTTCATTCTCTTCACGGTGGCCGAAGCTGCCGGTTCCGGGCTGCAATTCATCTACCCGAATGAGATTTTCCCAACTGATCTCCGTGCAACCGGTATGGGACTCGCGATGTCTGCAAGCCGCATTGGCGCCGCGGCAGGAACGTTCCTCCTTCCTACCGTACTCGTCCATTTTGGAAGTGCGACGGGTCTGCTGATCGCAGGTAGCATCAGCCTGATTGGCCTGCTCGTATCCGTTCGCATGGCTCCCGAGACCCGTAACGTGTCGCTCGGCGCGGCGAACGCTCCCAGCCTGGATGCGAGCGCGGGCGAACACACTCTACAGCAAAGAGAAGCTCGCAGCTGAGCGGCAAGGACGGCGGAGCCATCGCCGACACCGGTCAGCCGAATCAATTCGGACTCCATAATTTCACCTTGGCAACACTTCCTGCATCCATGCAAAAAGGCACTCTATGAATTCGGCACCTCAAGTCGTCATCATCGGCGCAGGCATCATCGGCACTACGCTCGCTTATGATTTTGCGAAGCGCGGCGCGCGCGTCACCGTGCTCGACAAGAACGAAGTCGCGAAAGGCGCCACGTCTGGGTCATTCGCGTGGATAACCAACCAGACGAAGTTCCGCAATGCGGACTCGCTCGGTGAAGCTGGCGCGCAGCATTACTTCAATCTGCATCGGCTGTCGCACCTGCGCTGGCGTTACCTGCAAAGCGAAATCGACGGTCTGCCGATTCGCTGGTCAGGCTGCTTACAAAGCGCCGAGCCCGGCACCGAGGAGGCACGGGAACTCGCGGCGGAACTGGACCGGCGCCTGCGCTGGGGCAGCCCGACGTACCGCGTCACCGCGGCCGAGGCGCGCGAGATCGAGCCGGGGTTTGAACCGGGAGCGGAGACGGACATTTTCTACACGCCCGATGAAGGGATGATGTCGCCCGTGCAACTGACGTCAATGATGCTCGACGCGGCGGTCGCCCACGGGGCGCAGTACTCGGCACACGATGCGTACCAAGGCTTCGTGAAGACGGCGGGCGGTTACGAGATCAAGAGCAGAAGTGGCTCGCGCGCGGCCGATTTTCTCATCTTCGCGGGCGGCATCGCGAACCCGGAACTCGTCGAAGGCACGGGGCTTAAGGCACCGCTCATCCACAGCACGGGGAGCGTCGTCCATCTGGCACCGTTGCCGCGGATCTTCGACTCGGTGATTCTTGGCGCCCATGTTCACGCGATCCAGCGCGTCGACGGTCGTGTAGTCATCGCCAAGCACTTCTCCGGTTCGCCCGTTGGCGACCCAAGCACGCCCGACCCGGAGGAGCTTGTACGTGTCGCCGCGCGAGTGCTGCCGGGCTTGAAGGACGCCGTTGTCGAGAAAGTCACCGAAACGCGTCGCGTGATTCCCGCTGACGGACTGCCTGTCGTGAGCCGCTCAGAAGAACTGCCCGGCGTGCTTTCCGTTACAACGAACGCAGGCATCAGCCTTGCAGCCGGACTGTCGCAGTTCATCACAACCGAACTGCTTGACGGCGTGACGGTGAACCTGTTGGACCCGTATCGCTCCCAGCGTTTTGCCGATCAGGTAAGGCGGTGACGCGGATCAGGCGCGATGCCATGAAGCGGGGTCGGGTTGGTGGGTGCTTCATGATGTCAGGCAGTTGCCTGATGGTCGGCGAACGGAGTGCGCGGTGTGCTTCATCGGGCTTGTTCGACGTCTGCCGACATGCGCGCAGCATGCATCTTCCTGCGGGCGATGGCAGACATCGAATAAACATTCACGAGTCCGGTCCAACCGCGAAAGCACCGAATCGACTGTGAACCGCGGTTGGAGTCCGTGCGCCGGCAGCAGCTGGTCGGGAGGTAGAGCTGCCATCGAGTCGACGTGTCTTTCGGCTCGGCCGCGGAGCCGGTGTACTCAGGCGAAAGTCCTTCGACGGCAGCGAGGCATATCGCTTGAAATTCTGCCTGTCGTTATGTCTTCTGACGGCGGGGCTCGATTACTTGGGGACCGTTTGGGCGCCGATCGGATCGTTCTTGCGTCACCTGGGGGGAACAAACCGCCACTGGATCCCAAGAGCAACGAGCAGGATTTTAAAACCGACATGACGCGTCGTTTCGAAGCCGATTCCACTACCTTGGCGGCCCTCGGGAGCACCGTCGAATTCACGCGACAGACCTGCCAGTCGTATGCGTCCGTCGCCACGCCTGCCGGTTTCGCTCCTGCCTGCAATCGCCCGCGCCCTGTCCGTTTCTCTGGATGATCTTTTCGGCGAGTCGGACAGGGTTGAATCGCGACGAACCCGGTTGAACCATGGTTGAATGACAGTTGACACGTGCCCCACGCCCGACGGAGCAACATCATGAAGATCGTCACCCTCCGCCTCGGCTCCCGCGACGCTTGAACGCACACATTGTCGTCGCGATGAACGCGAAGCGCAGGGCGAACACATCAGATTTGATTCGCTGGAGCGGCTGTTCCCGATTCTCACGCCAGCGCGCTGAAACATCATCAGGACCATGACGGGCGCAGACACGCTGTCCATCCGTCAGATCGCACTGCGGCTCAGCCGCGATGACACAACCGTACAGCACGACGTGCACGCGTGCTCCATGTGGGTGTGCTCGACCGCAACGCCGACGGCGCAATCGAGCTCCCGTATGACGCCGAGCACGTCGATTTCATGATCGCTGCCCCGTGACCGGCGCTGCACACTACACGGTACATTCTGTAACGCGTGGCAAGGCCGCATTCCGTATGGACTTCGGGCGATTTATCGGCGCCCGGCGCCGGCTCGTTGCGTGGCTGCGGCGCGCGATCGCCAGAATCCGCCAAATGCACCTCGATGAGGACGTAGTTCGCGAAGTTGCGAAGAAACTTTTCTAGCGGCCGCTCGTCGGGCACGCGACTGCCGACGAATCGAGCAAATCGGTAGCAGCGCCGTCGTGCTCGCCGACGCCACCAAGCACAAACCCGCCGCGCGGCCGGGTTTGTGCATCAAAATCGAAGCTGCCAGTTCAAGGCTGATAGTCCTCAAACTCCCAGCCTCCAATTCGACTGAGCTTCAACGCCAAACCATGCCAATCGTCGGCCGTGCATTTCTCCACATATCCGTTTATAGCCGACTTGATCTCCGCCAAGTCGTACTCAAACACGATTAGCATATGGCGTCTCCATACAGCCTTCTTATCCGCGTAGTTGGCCTTGATCCAGTCAGGGATGCATACCATGATCTGGAACAGGTCGGCACCCTTCGCGTTTTCCGGACCAATTTTTGCCTCGATCAAGAAACCGAAGCAGGCTTCGTCCTCGGGCCTCCTAGCAGGCTATCCGTCCCCTCTATCTCTTCTCGAACTGATCAAGCGCCGCTTGGATCTCCGCCATCAAACGCTCCGCTTTGGCTCGCGGAGCACCGATCCGTGTTTCGAACTCGAACATATCAATGCCATTGCAAACCTCGTTAAGAGCCGCGTTGAGCACCAGCAACTCCTCGTGACTAACCTCTATCTCGGCGTCATCGGCGATCCTGTTGAGCTTCATAGTTACCTCAAGTTATTGAAATAGGACTTCCCATTCGTCGGCTTAAACGCCGTTCCACCGTCAGCCGCGTTGGGGTTCCGGATGACAACCATACCGGAAGCGTCGTCCCAATATGCAGAACGTCCGTTGCTCAGCTGCTTCGTCGCCGAAGGGTTGTTCAGTATATTTTCAATCTGGTTAGCGAACTGCTGTTGCGTCGTGATCGAGCCACCAAACTCATTCTGGTCGATTACGTGCTTGTCGAATGCATGACCGTTCGCGATCTCCTCTGCAGCCAGTTGGTTGTTCAACCGAACACTGTTAGCCGCATTCGCGGCGCTATCCGCTCCGCTTACGTTGCTTGGGGCGCTGTTCACACCTCCTTTCGTCGCGTCATTATTCGCACTATTGGTTGAATCGCCGCTGGTCCCACTATCGCTTCCATTACCGGTAGAAAAGATGGCACCAATGTTCGGCAAGGAACCCGACGTCGGTACCGGCACCATTACAAACGTACAACCAGCGTAGGGTACGCAGACCGGAATAGGCATCCCGGCCAAGGCAAAGCCGCTGACGTGTTGTCCCTGCGAGCCGCCGCTTAGGTCATCATCGTTGTTGCCTGGGCTATCCGGTAGCTGCGGAAGGTTGCTCCCGGAATCGTCCTTCGAACTGCCCGTTGCACTAGCGACATAGCCGATTGCAGCGATCTTCGCCGGCGCGGGCAACATTGCGCTGCAGAACGAACTCTGCAGACAAGCCTTGAGGATGTCAGCCGTATGTTTTTCGGAATTATTAGTCGCTTCGTTTTCGGCCCACGTCGCTCCCGCTTGCGCATCGCCGCCTGCGAGACCAGCGGCAACACCGCCCGTCAGTATGGACAGTGCGGTCACGACCGCCGCCTGGCCATCGGTGAGTGGCGCCCCTGTCGGACTCATAGCGATGATCGCAAGCGGCGACAACATTGCACTAGTCGCCGCTCCAATGGCGCCACCCGTACATCCGGTGCCACTTAGCGAACTGGCAGCACACCCCAGCACCGCATGTTCCAGTATGTTCTCGATTGAAAGAGGGCTCGTGCCATCGCCGATAGCATAGGCGCCCGACGCTGCCATCTCCTGAATCAGCGAGTTCTGGAATGCGCCAAGCAGGCTGCCCCCCTCTATCGCTGCACTCACGCCAGCGGAAATCCCGGCCTCCCCCAGCATCGCAAGAGCACGCGTTCCGAGCGTCGTCGCCGTTGAGGCGCTCGCCTGGCTCACACCGGTTCCGGCCAATGGATTAACCCCCGCGAGGCTGGCAAGCGAGTTCGTCGCGCCCCCGATCGTAAGCGGTCCGGTCGTAAAGCCAATTCCATTGTCCGAACTGTACGTAATGCCATTCGTCAAACCCGCCGTAACGCCTGCCACGGCGGCAGCCTCAAATGCACTGCCCCAATTGAGGCTACCGGTCATCGTCAGTTGCGAAGCGACGCTCGACGTGAACCCCGCAAGCGCAGCTGACACCGCGATATTGCCGAGTCCGGCAGTGGCAGTCGCAGTTCCCGCCGCAAACGTGCTACCGGCCGTCGTGCCAAGGGTCGCCCCGATGGCCGCACTCGCTGCGCCGGCCGTCATGATCGACACGACGACAGCGAAGGCCATTCCGACGATCTCCGCCGCCCCAAACCCGCCCATCGCGGTGAAGCTCGTATCGAGGTGGTCGGTAACCGTCGTCTGCGTGAAATTGGTCCCGAGTTGTTGCTGCAAACTGGCTAGCAACTGCTCCGTACCCGTCTCATTGACCGTTGTGTCGCTACCCAGCAGTTGCAACGCTCCACCAATCTGGTTGAGCGTCTGCACGTTCAGATTCATGTCAGCCGCGCTCATGAACCCGCCCGGTTGAACCTCCGTGCCACTCGTCTTGAGGTAGCCGGTAGCCGCGATGTACTGCCAGACATCTCCTACGTTTACCTGATTCGCCTGGTTGGTCAGCGTGCCGGTATTGACAGTCAGCGTATTCGAAGCGGCAATGTTTCCTGTGTTAAGAATGCTTCCCTGCCCGCCCTCGTTGAAATCAAGTGAAACGTTTTGGCCGGTGATGTTGCCGCCGGCAGACATCGCACTCCAGTTCGGCGGCAGGTAGACCTGCGGCATGAGCGCGCTAATAGTCGGGCAAGCGACTACGCCGGTCGAGAGGCAACTTGGATCGGGCACAGACTGCTGGACATACCACAACATTGGTTCGGAAAGCGCATTGATCTGCGCTTGCGACAACGCATTGCCGAGTTGAAGATCGTTCTGCTTCGCGTAGTCGATGGCGTTCTGATAGAGGATCGCCTTTTCCTGGTCAGTAACCGACAGGTTACGTATGCTGTCGTAAGAGAGCCCGTTGACAAAGCTGGCCTGCCCCGTCTGCTGCAGCGCCGCCTGCTGGAGCATGAGGTCTTCTGCCTGCGGGTCGTAGTAGAACAACGTCGAGGATGGCTGCAGGCTCGACGGCAGGTTTTTTAGCAGCGCTTGCGGACCCACTACCCCGAGCGCCGAGCCATCCAGCGTACCGGTAACGTATGACGCCTTGCCTGCTACGGGCGTGGGTAGCGCTCCACCGACGGACCGCGGCGTCGACAGATGCAGCCCAGGCAAATTTACTAGGCTCAACGATATGACTTGCGACGGGGCATTGACCCGCGGCGTATAGGTATTTGCCGTAGTGATGCCGTTAATGAGCTTCTGCCCTGTCAAAGAGACATACGTACCGATCACATTGCCAACGTTCCGAATTTCTCCAGTCGAGGTGATCGACAGATTCGGCGCCTGGATCGTCGCGGCGATGTTGCCCACTGGGGTCGGCGGATCGATCGTGCCGCCAGCGCTCGTGTAGGCATTCCCGTAAAGCGCCGTACATTGGGCCACTGAACCGCAGGCCCACACGTCGTGACGCTTATCGGGGCTGAAATCACCTGTCTCCTGAACCCAGTGCGAATGCCAGTAGGCGTTCAGCGTCTGAGCCTCGTTTACGACCGGGCCAGCGACGTTGATCGTAGCGGTGGTGCCTGCAGCAATCAGACTGCCGATATTCGTCAAGCTACCCGCATTGATCTGCAAGTTGTTGCCAGCACTGATCACAGACGAGTTGCCCGATTGCTGGTCGACATAACCTTCGCAGTAGCTTTCCTTATATCCACCGGCTGTCATGCAGCCGTTGTACTGCTCCGTTGCACCGTAGTTCTGGTGAAGGGTTACGGGCGGCGGTAGAGTATTGGTAATAGCGCCCGAAACATTGAGCGCAATATCGTTGCCCGCGACAATGTTGCCCGACGTGTTATTCAGGGTTTGCGCCGGCGTTGTCGAAGTCGCTGTGGTTCCCACGCCACCTATGACGATGTTATGGCCCGCGAGCAGGCTACCGTAGGTGTTGCTAATCTGCCCTGCGGCGATAACGAGGTCATTGCCCGCAAAAACTGTTGCGCTTTGCTGAGCATAGGAGAATGTCGTCGAGTCCGGATTGCCTCCGCGCATCGCATTGCCAGGCTGCGTCGTCGAGACTGAGTTGTATTGCCCCTGATTCGTGAAGGACTGCGCGGCGCTGGCGTTGAAGTTATTGCCTGCATAAAGCAAGCCGCCGTTAACCAGATTCCCACCCGACAAAGTCATGTTCCGGCCGGCAACAATCTGACCTTGTGACCCGAACGAGGTGTTCGTACTGATTGAACTCGGAGGCACGCTCGCCGTAGAATCGAACGTCACTGTCGACTCCGGCACCACCGTGCCGGATATGGCAACATGAACCGTACCGTAAATGCCGACGAGCCCGATCGCATACATTTGCGCCATAAAGGCATCCAGCTGGGCCTTATTGACGGTATCGACAATGGTTGCTGTCGCGTTGCCGATAGGCGCATTATTAAGCGATTGCAAGTTAAGATTAACGTCCAGCCCCGCGGAGATTGTGCTGCCCGCGTTCGACAACGTGCCTGCAACGATGTTGACGGTTCCACCCGCCGCGATCACGCCGGGAGATACCGCCCCCGGCGCAGTGACGGTCCGGTCGATACCCGGCAAGGACACATACTGATGTTCTCCACTGAGTGTGTTCCCGACCTCAACGTATTGGCAGGCGCTTGCATCTCCATAGCACGTGCTGCCGCCGCTCCGCACGTCGACATACCCATTCGTGAGATCTGGCTTGAGGGTAGCGATTGTCGCCGTTGCCGTGGACGAGCCCAGATAGCAGTCGCCCTGGCTGAGCGTGCAGCCCCAGCCAGTCACCGTGCCCACGACAATGCCGTTCAAAAGATTAGGGTCAGCTGAAGCGCTGACCTGCTCTGTGTAGGTTTGAGTCGGACCCTGAAGTGCATCGTTGATCACAGCACCGGCCGTGATGCTGATGTTGCCGCCTGCTGTGATCTTGCCAACCGTGTTGTACACGGTGCCACCGGTGTTCAGCGCGATGCTGCCATTGGCCTGCGTCAACCCGTACTGATTGTCGTAGTTGCCGCCTCCGTTGAACGCCAGGTTACCTGCGCTCTCGACTGTTCCCCGGTTGGTTACGTTGCCGTTGAGCGTCAGCGAGTCTGCCGCATGCATCACCGCCCCAGCAACGTTATTGAGCGTCCCGTTGAACGTCACGTCGCCGCCCGTCACCTGCCCAAAATTCGTGAACGTACCGTTAGTCGACAGCGTCAGCGGCGCGGTCCCCGTCATCGTCCCGTAGTTATTGATGCCGTAGACGCCCGTCAGCGTCACGCCCTGCCCACCATAGTTCCAGGTACCGGTGTTACTGATCGACGCGGCGGTAATAGAAAGCTGCCCGCCCTGGCTGATTGTCCCCTGCGACGGATCAAACGCCATGTTCATCGCGCTAATGCCCATGTTGCGCTGTGCGAGCAACTGGCCGCCCGGGTTATAAAAGGAGCCGTTGCCGCCGTTGATCGTCAGTGAGACGTCGCCGGTCGTCGGTCCACCGGGCGCATTGGGATTGCCCGCAAAAATAATTCCGTTCTGATTGTTCAGCGATCCGGTGTTGATGTTCAGGCTGTTCACCGCCATCAACGATCCGCCGCTGTTGTTCAGCCCGCCCGCCACCGTGACATTGGTTGTCGAGCCGTTCACCAGACCCGCGTTGGTGAAGTTCGTGGCGTTGATCGTCGTGGTAGTCGTTGAAGCCAGTGACGCACTCGCCGCGTTCGTCACGTTCGGCGCCGACACATAGAGTGCGCCGCCCGAAAGCACCTGACTCGCGTTATAGAAACCGTTGCCCGCGGTCAACCGTCGTACCGCTCGCGATCTTTCCGGTCGATACGACCGACACGTCGTTGCGCGCCGTCGCCGTCACGGCATCCGCCGCCGCAACGGAACCCTTCGAGCCGCCCAGGTTCGTCACGTTCGCGCCTGAAATGGCAAGCTTGCCGTCGTCGGCCGTGATGTAGGAAAGCTTCAGGGGATCGGCAATTGCGCCGTAATCGACGTCGAAGCCGCTTTCGCGATGCTCGACGAACAACAGCCGCCAGCTACGGTCCGAGTAGCCGACCGGCGCGCCACCGTTCGTACCGCTGGAATGATCGACGATATTGTTGACGTCGCCGCCGGCGGTGATCGTCAGGGCCTTATTGGAGAGGATGCGGGCGTTCTGGTTGGTCACGGAGCCGCCCGCCGTGACCGACACGTCCCCGGCCGCGCCGAACAGCACCGCGAGCTTGCTGTCCGCGGTCGAGTGGTTCCAGATGTTGCCCGTCGCGTTCAACGTCACGGCGCCGAGCGATGCGCTGTCGAGCGTGTTGGTCTGCTGGCCCTGGATGAGCGAGCCGAAGTTCGTGATGTCGCCGGTGCTCGTGAGCACGACGCCGCTGTTGGTCGACGCCACGACGGACTGCGCCGCGGCGTCCTGCGTCAGGGCGATCCCCGCACCACTGATATTGATACCCGTCGCGGCAAGCAGACTGCTGCCCGTCAGCGACACGGCGCCGCTCGCGGCAAGTGTGGCCGAACCGTTGTTCGTCTTGAGCTTCGTGTCGGTCAGCGCAATGCCGTCCTGAACCTGCAGATCGAGATTGTTCTGCGCGGTAAGCGTGGTATTCGAAAACTGCACCGAACCGTTAGAGGACAGCGTGAAGTCGCCCAGCGTCGCATTCATCGGTCCGGCGCTGCGTACGCCCGGGCCTTTGTCGGTAACGATCAGCTGGACGCGGCCGCTCGTCAGGCTGCCGGCTGCCGTGATGTCGATGGCGAAGGAGTTCGCGGTGGCGGGCGTCGTCGGGGCGCTCAGCGTGAGCCAGTCGTTGCCGTTGTCGGTCGGCGAGACGGCTGTATTCAGCGTGACATGGCTGTTGCCCGCGACCGCCCGTATCGCGGCCGTTTGCGACGTGAAGGTGTTGGCAAGCGGCCCGTTGATCTGCAGATTCTTCGCGATCAGGTCGAGGCCGATCAATGCACCCGACAAGCCCTGCGGACCGACGACGATAGTGCCCGTGCTCGTATCCAGCACGATGTCGCGTTCGGGAAGTCCGGCCACCGGCACCGTGTCCTTGAAACTGACATGTCCGGTGGTCAGCGCCACGCGGCCCGTATTGATGAATGAACCGCCATTCACCGTAATGCCGTTGGGATTGGCCAATATCACATTGGCGCGAGATCCGAGTACGTCGATACGCCCACTGATAATGCTGGGATTGGTGCTGGTGACCTGATTGACAATCGTTCGGGCATTAATACCGACGTTGTTCAGCGAAGCGCCGGCTGCATCGACACTGAAACTCGTGTAGGTATTGCTGGAAACGCCCGCAAATGCCGGAGCGATATTAACGGTTTGGTGGCCATTTGTGGCAGTCGAAACCGTCGTCGCAGTTCCGCCGTCGACGACAATACCTGCCGCACTCGCCATCAGCGGTGCAGCAGCAAACAGTAGGAAAAGGAAATGCGTAGCGCGAACCATCGCGCGCCGGCTCCCATATATCGGGAGCCGTAAATAATACCGGCCTTCCATGCAACCCCGTCGGACAGACTCTCTCGTTTGGTTCTTGTTGATTCTTGTGCGGAGTGGGTTCTATTGACCCATGCGCCCGCATTACGAATGTCGGCCCAACGTGAGAAAACTTTAGTAAGTTTTTGAATATTTTTTACTTACTTTTTCATTACAACATCGACGCGGCAGTGGAAGGTCGTCAACTCCTTACGGATTATCTGATTCGCATAATTCCGGATTTTCCGGGGCTTTTGCGGACTGTTTTGGCTCGTTCTGGAAGTCAGCGGAGAAATGCCATATCCGTGCTATTCATTCTCATCAAAGTAATGCCCAAACTTAACCTGCTTGGTGCGGATATACCGCTCGTTTTCCTCGCGCATCGGAATGGCGAGCGCCACCCGCTCGCACACCGGAATGCCGTGCTTCGAGAGCGTGTCGAACTTGTCGGGATTGTTGCTCATCAATCGGACCGACGTGACTTTCAGCGTGCGCAAAATGCCCGCGGCCGAGTCGTACTCGCGCGAGTCGTCCGGTAGACCGAGGTCGAGGTTGGCCTCCACCGTATCGCGCCCCTGCTCCTGCAGCGCATACGCGCGGATCTTGTTCGACAGACCGATGCCGCGGCCTTCGTGCCCGCGCAGATAGAGCAGCACGCCACAGCCTTCCGCGGCGATGTAGCGCAGCGCGAGGTCGAGCTGTTCGCCGCAGTCGCAGCGGTAAGAGCCGAGCACGTCGCCCGTCAGGCATTCGGAGTGCAAACGTGTCAACACCGAGGACTTGTCGGCGACGTCGCCCATTACCAGGGCAAGGTGTTCGGCGCCGCTTTCGACCACGCGAAACACGTAAGAGGTGAACGTGCCGTAGCGCGTGGGAAGCGTGGCGGTGGCGTCGAGAACGACGCATTCGCCTGTGATTGCGCCGTCTGCCGCAGGCGACGGATCGTGAGACGTGAGCATGGCGTTAGACAGTGGTGCTGGACATGAACCCGATGAAACCGGGGATTAGGTACGGACAGGAGTTTACCGCTAATCGGCGTACCGCACCCGGATGCCCATGCATGGCGCACGGATCATGCACCACGAAAGCGCGAAAGAGGTCGACGCAAACGTCGCAATACATGCGCTGCGCTACATGAATTGCGGGCTTTGCGCGCTCCAGGTATTCCCGGACACACTCGCTGGCGCGTCGCGCCTATACTGGAATCGCCTGTCCCTGACAGCCCGCCGCGCCGGCGCGCTGCACTGCGAAACGGAGCCGCTCCATGACAACCGTTGCACAGCTTCTTAAAACGAAACCGAACCACACCACCGTTTTCACCATCGGAGCCGACGACTCCGTGTACGAAGCAATCAAGCTGATGGCCGACAAGGGCATCGGCGCCCTCGTGGTAACGGATGGCGACACCATCGCGGGAATCGTCACGGAGCGCGACTATGCGCGCAAGGTCGTGCTGATGGACCGCTCGTCGAAGGCCACACCGGTGCGCGAGATCATGAGCAAAGCGGTGCGCTTCGTGCGCCCCGACCAGACCACCGACGACTGCATGGCGCTCATGACGGAGCGGCGCATGCGCCACTTGCCGGTGATCGAGAACGACAGGCTCGTCGGCATGGTGTCGATTGGCGACCTGGTGAAGAACATCATCGCCGAACAGCAATTCACCATTCAGCAACTCGAGTTCTACATTCACGGCGAGCGTCCCTGACCGGTCCCGCTCGCTCGTCCGCGCGCGCGTCCCGGTGCGTCTCTTGACGCGTGTCGTGGCGGCATCGGCCGCAAAAAAAGCCCAATCGCTGAGCGGTTGGGCCAAGCTACCTTGCGGCAGCGGAGGTTCCTCGAATTCTGGACGGCCCCTTGTTGCAGTGGGCTCTCGGAATGCCGGGCCTGCCGGGATCTGCTCTCTGACACTTGCTCGCGCAAGGGCGAACGTGCGACCGCGCACGAGATGCGGCGACGCTGAAGTCCGCCGCACTCTCTCCATGTAGCCGCGCGCCGCTCATGCACGGCGCGCTGGCTCACGATTCGGCTCGCCCGCCCTTATTTGCCGCATATTTGCCGCCTATCTGCGGCTTATCTGCTGCTTAGTTGCCGAAGTACACCGACTTCGGACCGGTCATCGGCTCACGCACGGCGCCCGATTGCGACGAACCGCTCGTCGCGCCGCCGTAGCCACTCGTATCGGCAACCGGCTGCTGCGTTTGCGCGACGGCCGGGTTCTCCGCCTGCACGCGACGTTCGGCGGCCTGAATGTCGGCCGGATAGTACGGGTCGTTGCTCACGGCGGGGTTATAGCCGGCTCGTTCCAACTGGATCAGCTCGTTGCGCACTTCGGCGCGCGTGACAGGCTGCTGGCTCGATTGCGCGAAAGACGCGACCGGAGCGGCGAGAACGGCTGCAATAGCGACTGCCTTGATAAGCGATTTCATGATTATTACCTCCAGACTTGGTTTTATTTGCCGCGCTTGCCACACCATGTGGAAGCGAGTGATTCCAGTCTAGTCACCGGCCCACCAAGGGAAAACCCCTATTTGTGAGATACATAATTGCCCCAACTGAAAAAGTGCGACGAAATTGCCGGCGCGCCGATGCAAGGGGCATGGCAAACGTAATAGTTGGGCAGAAAGACAGCCGGGCGCTGGGCGAACTCATGAAATGGCCGCTCATATTTGCCGATCCTGTCGCCGCCGGACGGCGCGGCGGTCAGATCGGCGCGCCCTCGCCCAAGTCGGCGTGAGGCGCGATAAGCAGCTTGCGCGGTCCGCTCACGAACGCGCTGCCGGGCTCGAAAAAGCGCAACGGTCGATGCATCTCGCGTGACAAGCCGATGCGCGTGGTAACGCCGATCGGCCCCTCGCCCTTCTCTATCACGCCGACCCACAGATCGCGGCCCGCGCACAGATCCCAGCCGTCGAACGAAGGACCGATGCCGAGCGCCGTAGTCAGGCGACCGGGCCCGCGCGCCAGGTCGCGCAGCGGCACGCCGGGGCGCCGCGCCTCCATGAGCGGCAGGCCTTCGAGCGGCTCCACCGCGCGAATCAGCACACCGGCGCCCACATCCGCTTCTTCCGCCGACATATTGAGCATGTACGAAACTCCGTAGGTCAGCCTCACGTATGCATGGCCCGGCGCAAGAAACAGCGAGCCGTTGTAATGGCGGCGTCCAATGAACGCGTGGCTCGTCGAATCGCCGATCGGATAGGCCTCCGTCTCGACGATCCGGCCGCTCATGCGCCCCTCCGGTGCATCGTGAACGAGGTATTTGCCGATCATGAAACGCGCGAGCTCCGTCGCGCCGACGGGCAAATCGTCACGCGACAGCGGGATGATGGGAAGCAGCGGTTTGCGCATGCGTTGAGCCTTTGTCGATGTGTCGGTTTGTGCTTCGGTTGTGCTTCGGTTTGACCCCAGTCCGTGTCCGCTGTGCCCGGAGTGATGCCTCGGTGCATGCATTATCAGCAAACGCCACGCCCTTCCGCGATTTCGGGGGCGCCGGGCGCTGCGCCAGGACATCGAGCGCGATGGGCGACCGTTGTACCGACGCCTCATTTCCTGGCACCGGCGACCTCATTCTGGAACCAACAGGAGTATCGTGTCCTTCCGGCCCGCAGGAAGCCCTGGCCGGGCGCGTGGGCTTCGGCCCGCGCCAGCAGCCTCGCTGAGCCTGTCAGTCTGAAGCATTCGCAAGATCCGCAGCACAGTCCTTCGCATTCCTTTCCGCTGTACCCGCAGTGCAAGCAGACGGTCCCCGCCAGGGGACAAGCCTATTCACGACAAGGAGAAACAAGCATGAAAGCATCCACGGCAATGAAGATGGTCGGCGGCGCGCTGATCGTCCTGGCTTCGCTCAACGCATCCGCGCAAAGCAGCGACGCGGCGGCCGCACCGGCAGCGGCGGCATCGTCCGCGGCGACCGGCAAGCAGGCCAAGGCGGCCAACCGTGCGCTGGGCCGCAAGGTCCGCAGCGCGCTCGCCAAGACCAAGGGCGTCTCCGTCGCCAACATCAGCGTGCGCGCACGCGGCGGCGCGGTAACGCTGGCAGGCACGGTGCCCGATCAGTCGCAAATCGACCTGGCGACGCAAGCGGCACAAGGCGTAGCAGGCGTGACGTCGGTCAAGAATGCGTTGACGGTTCGTCCGGTCGGGCAATAACGGGCAGTGACGAGCGGCGCCGGCGCGCTCGTCGCGCCGGCCCGACGGGAAGCGGAGGCACAGCGTTCGGTCGGCGGGCGCCGGCATCCGCGAGACGTAAAGAGCGTTGGATAAGACGGTTGTCGTTTTTTGAGCGGTGAGCGTGAGCCGTCAGTCACGAGCCGCGAGCCTCAGCGCAAACGGCAACCGCAAGGCCGCAAGCCCCAACCCGCCCCTCTTCACCCCATCAAGAACAAGCAAAAACCAAGGAAGCCGATGACCACGCGCGCGACCGTCTTGCCCCGCTGGACTCTGGCCGTGCCGTTTATCGCGTGGATCGTGCTCGGCGCAGCCTACGCGTTGCCGGGCAACGGCCTGCTGCTCGCACTGGTGGGCGTCGCGCTGTGCTCGGCGGTGTTCGCGGCCGTGCATCACGCCGAAGTCGTCGCGCACCGCGTCGGCGAACCGTTCGGCACGCTGGTGCTCGCGATCGCGGTCACCGTCATCGAAGTGGCGTTGATCGTTTCGGTCATGCTGACTTCCGGTCCTGAGAAAGCCGGCCTCGCGCGCGACACGGTGTTCGCCGCCGTCATAATCGTCTGCAATGGGATCGTGGGACTGTGCCTGCTGGTGGGCGGCATCCGCCATCGCGAGCAGGATTTTCAGATCCGCGGCGCAGCGGCGGCGCTCGCCGTGCTGGCGTCCCTCTCGGTGCTGACGCTCGTCATGCCGAACTACACGACGACGAGCGCCGGCCCCATGCTCGCGCCGTCGCAACTCGCGTTCGCGGGCGTGTCGTCGCTGGTGCTGTACGGCGTGTTCGTGTTCGTGCAGACGGTCAGACATCGCGACTACTTTCTCGCCGGCGTGCCCGACGAAGACGTGCATGCCGCGCCGCCTCGCGCCGGGCTCGCGCTCGCGAGCGGCGGCCTCCTGCTGATGTGTCTCGTCGCCGTGGTGCTGCTCGCCAAGCTGTTGTCGCCGGTCGTCGAGACAGCGGTTGAAAACGCGGGCGCGCCGCCCGCGGTGGTCGGCATCGTGATCGCCGCGCTGGTGCTGCTGCCGGAAGGCCTCGCCGCGGTCCGCGCAGCGCGCGCGGACCGCTTGCAGAACAGCCTGAACCTCGCGCTCGGCTCGGCGCTCGCCAGCATCGGCCTGACCATTCCGACCGTCGCGGCCGTGTTTCTGTCGACGGGCCAGCCACTCGTGCTCGGCATCGACGGCAAGGAAACGGTCCTCCTGTTGCTCACGCTGCTGGTCGGCACGCTGACGCTCAGCACCGGACGCACGACCATCCTCCAGGGCGCCGTGCACCTGTCGTTGTTCGCCGCCTACCTGTTCCTGTCGTTCGCGCCCTGACGGATTGCACGCGTCGCGCGCTTTTGCGCGCCTACTCTTCCCAATGCGCGGCGATCCAGTCGCGAAACAGGTTGAGTTTCTGCTGATGGGCAACCGAGTCCGGATAGACGAAGTAGTAGCGCCAGCCGGTCTTCAGCACCGTATCGAAAGGCCGCACGAGACGCCGCGCGGCCACGTCTTCATCGATCAAGGCGAGATCGCTGATGGCCACGCCGAAGCCCTGCAACGCCGCGTTGGTCGCCATGTCGAGCGTGTCGAAGCTCGGGCCGTGTTCGGCGTCGATCGCGCGCGCATGGGCCGGGTCTGATTCGGCCACCTTGGCGAGCCACATTTTCCAGTCGCGATGATCGCGCGTCGGATGCAGCAGCGTATGACGCGCGAGATCGCCGAGCCCGGCGAGCGGCTTGTCCTTCAACAGATCAGGCGCGCACACGGGCGTGAGACGCTCCTCGAAAAGCGGCACCGACTGCACGTCCGCGCCCGGCGACGAGCCGTAAATGATGGCCGCGTCGAACGGTTCGAGCTGGAAATCGACGTCGTGCTGCCATGTCGTAGTGATCTGCACATGCAGATCGGGATACTCGGTCTGAAAGCGCATGATCTTCGGCAGCATCCAGCGCATCACGCAGGTCGGCACCTTCAACGCGAGGTCCGTGCGCTGCCGCGTGAGCCGCAGCGAAATGTCCTCGATGCGCGCGAAGCTTTCCTTCACCGCGGGCAGCAGCATCTCGCCCTCGGCAGTCAGCGTGAGCCCTTTCGCGTGCCGCTTGAAGAGCGGGAACTTGTAGTAATCCTCGAGCGCGATGATCTGCCGGCTCACCGCGCCTTGCGTGAGGCACAGATGGTCGGCGGCGCGCGTGAAGCTGCGATGGCGCGCGACTGTTTCGAAAATCTGCAAAGCGTTGAGCGGCGGAAGACGTCGCATTGAAGTGTCCGGATAAGAAAAATTCATGGGAGCAGCTGACCGGCGCTTTGCGCCTGCAGCGCCTGTCTGCCCACAGGATACGCGATCCACACAGGGCGGAGCCAGTCGCGGCGAACCCTCGCCGCATGTGCGCCGCTCATGCAATCCACGCCGCGATTGGCCGGCGGCCCGCGCCGCGCACCATCAGGGGGCGCATTCTTCGCAAGGTGCACCGGAACCGAGCTTTACTCATGCCTCCGCGCCAATCCGCCGCCGCGCGGAATATGGACGTTAACCCGAATGCGCCAGCACAGCGGCCTTCTGCGCGCGTGCACGCGCGGCCGGACAGCATCGCCGGGCGGACCGCGCATGAGCTTACGTCATGCCGCCCATGCGCATATTTCGTTTGTTGAGGGATTTTGGCAAACCTAGAGTGCATCACACGCGACGCATGACCCGCATCGTCCGCATTCCCTCAGCGTCTCACTGGAATGCGCCGGGGCCGTCGCGCGCGCTCATCCACCGGCAACAGGCGTTCAACACGGGAGTCCGCCATGCAAGCAATCAAACGGGGCAGAAGGCAAGCCATCAAGACGATCGGCGCCGCGCTCGCCGCTTCCACGTTGCCCATGCCGTTCGTCAATCTGCGCGCGCAGCAGCAGAATTTCAGCGGCAAGACCTTGCGTCTTCTGACATGGTCCGACGACACCGGCGCCGCGGCCCTGCGCAACATCGCCGCCACCTTCACCGCGAAGACCGGCGCCAAGGTGATCGCGGATCGCGCCGACGGCACGTCCGGCATGGTCGCAAAAGTCAAGGCCGCGGGCGATCGTCCTACCTACGATGTCATCACGCTCGCGGGCGTCGGCGCAGCCGGCCTCGGCGACGCCGGCCTGCTGCTGAAACCGGACCTCGACAAGCTGCCGAATCTGAAGGAAGTCGCGCCGCAGTACCGCACCGGCGCGAACGGCTTCGGCATCGGCTATCTGCTGTGGTCGGACGGGCTCGTCTACAACACGTCGACGGTCAAGAGCGCGCCCGCCTCCTACGAAGCGCTGTGGGATCCGAAATATTCCGGCCGCGTGTTCCTGCCGCCGCCCGAATGGGCCGAAGCCGTCGATCTCGCGATCATCGCCGCAAAGATGAACGGCGGCTCGCAGCAGAACATCGAGCCGGGCTTCAAAAAGCTGATGCAGCTGAAAGAGCACGTCATGACGCTCGGCGAAAATCCGAACCAGGTGGCCGACCTCTTCCGTACCGGCTCGCTCGACATCGGCGGCATCTATTCGCCGGCATTCTTCCCCGAGCAGATCCGCAAGCCCGAGTACAAGATGGCCGTGACCTACGGCATGAAAGAAGGCTTCGCCACCCAGCTGATGTTCACGGTGATTCCGAAGTCGCATCCCGGCGACCTCGATCTGATTCACGCGTTCATCAACCATTCGCTCGATGCCGGCGTGCAGGGCCGCATGGCCGCCGACGTGCTCAACGGTCCAGTCAACTCGAAAGCAATGATCCCGGCCGAAAGCCGTGCATTTGTGCCGAGCCCGCAGCAAATTGCGGAAAAAGCCGTGCTGCATGACGACAAGGCGCTCGCCGCGGTGCAGCCGGCGTGGATCAAGCGCTACACCGAAATCTTCTCGGCATGACGATGATGCTCGCGCGCTTCTCGCGGCGGGCCTCGGCGGGCCCGGCCGCGGACCGGGCCACGGACCCCGCGCTGCACCCGCGCTCCGAGGCCGCCGCCGACATCCCCGCCGCGAGCCTTGCGCAGACGCTGCGTCCCTGGCTGCTGCTCGCGCCGATCCTGCTGTTTCTCGCGGTGCTCGGCGCGGCGGCGCTCGTCGTGCTGCGCATGAGCTTCGGCACGCAAGGCAGCGAATGGCACGGCTTCACGCTGCGCAACTATGCCGACCTGCTCGACGGCTACTTCATGAAGTCGCTCTGGCTCACGCTGAAGCTCGCCTTCCAGAGCATGCTCTGCGCGCTGGTGCTGGCCATTCCGGTCGCGCTCGCCATGGCGCGCACGCGCTCGCGTCTCGCGCGGCGGCTCCTGCTCGCGGGCGTGCTGCTGCCGCTCCTCGTCAATCTGCTGCTGCAAGGCTATGGCTGGCTGATCATCCTGGGACCGGCCGGCCTGCTCAATCACGCGCTCTTCGCGAGCGGCCTGCTGCATCGTCCGTTGATGTGGCTGTATCGCGAAAACGGCGTGCTGCTCGGGCTGATCCAGACCGCATTTCCGCTCGCGGTGCTGCCGCTCGCAAGCGCGATGCGCGCCGTCTCCACGTCGTATGAAGAAGCCGCCGCGACGCTCGGTGCGACGCGCTGGCAGACGTTGCGTCATATCCTGCTGCCGCTCGCGCTGCCGGGTCTCGTGTCCGGCGCGCTGCTCGTGTTCGCCTACAACGCGAGTGCGTTCGCCGTCCCGCTGCTGCTCGGCGGACGCCGCGTGCCGATGCTCGCCGTGCTGGTCCACGATCAGGTCGCGCCTTTGCTGAACTGGCCGGCGGCGTCGGCCTCCGGCGTCGTGCTGATGATCGCGACGCTCACCGTGATGGCGCTTTCGCAACGACTCGTGCGCCGCACCCAGCGTCTTGCCGAGGAGCCCCACGCATGAGCACGCCGCTTCACACCGCGCGCCTCGAGCCCGCGCCGCGCTCCCCCGGCTCGCCGCGTCCCGCGCGTCTGCCGCATGTCATGCCCGGGCAGCTCGGCAAGCTCACTGCGCTCGTCGCCGGGATCGTGCTGTTGCTCGCCGCCCTGCCGATTCTCACGATGATCGTGATGTCGTTCAGCGCGGCCGACACACTGGAATTTCCACCGCACGCGTACAGCCTGCACTGGTATCGCGCGGCATGGCAAAGCTTCGTTTCGCCGGATGCGACGCAGTCGCTTTCGATGGGCGCCGCACTCTCCACGAGCCTCGTCGTCGCGCTTTCGACCATGCTGATCGCGACGCTCGTCTCCGTGCCCGCGGCCTACGCGCTCAGCCGCTACCGTTTTCGCGGCAAGCCCGCGGTCGAGCAGCTGGTCGCCTTGCCGCTCGTCTATCCGCTCGTGATGCTCGGCCTGTCGCTGCTGCTGGTGTTCAACGTGCTGCCCGTCGATCTGGGCGTGTTCCGCCTCGTCATCGCGCATGTGATCCTGGCCTTGCCCTTCACGGTAAAGAACTGCGCGGCGTCGGTCGCGTCAATCGGCCCGGAGTTCGAGGAGGCGGCCTGCGTGATGGGCGCGAGTCCCGGCCGCGCGCTCGTCGACGTGATTCTGCCGCTCATGCGGCCGGGCATTCTCGCCGGCATGCTGTTCGCGTTCATCGTGTCGTTCAACGAATTCACGGTGACGTTCTTCCTCTACAGCATCGACACGATGACGTTGCCGGTCTGGCTCTACAGCCGCACGGTGTCGTCGCTCGACCCGACCGTGTTCTGCTTCGCGGTGTTTATCGTCGCGATCGATTTCGCGCTGATCTGGCTGCTCGAAAAGCTGATCGGCGACGAAGGTGTCGCCCTTTGACCGCAGCGCCAACCGAAGCTTTCCGCAGGAGCCTCTCATGACCCATTTGACCTTGCACGCCGTGACGCGGCGCTTCGGCGCGGCGCATGCCGTCGACAGCGTCGATCTGAGCGCGCCCGACGGCAAGCTCGTGTGCTTTCTCGGCCCGTCCGGCTGCGGCAAGACCACCTTGCTGCGGATGATCGCCGGCCTCGAGACGCCCACGTCCGGGCGTATCGAGTTCGCGGGCCGCGACATCACGCGCGTGCCGGCCAATCGGCGCGACTTCGGCATGGTGTTCCAGTCGCTCGCGCTGTTTCCGCATATGACAGTCGCGCAAAACGTCGCCTATCCGTTGAAGTTGCGCAAGACGCCGCAGCGGGAACAGGCGCGCCGCATCGCCGAACTGCTGGAGATGATCCAGTTGCCGCATATGGCGAGCCGCCCGGTCACGCAGCTCTCCGGCGGCCAGCGGCAACGCGTGGCGATTGCGCGCGCGATTGCGTCGCAACCCAGATTGCTGCTGCTCGACGAACCGCTCTCGGCGCTCGACGCCAAGCTGCGCGAGGCGATGCAGGTGGAAATCCGCCTGCTGCAACAGCGGCTCGGCATCACCACGATCATGGTCACGCACGACCAGCGCGAGGCGATGACAATGGCCGATGAAATCGTCGTGATGGAAAAAGGCCGCATCGCGCAAGTCGGCAAGCCGCTCGACATCTATCGCGATCCGGTGAGCGAGTTCGTCGCCGACTTCATCGGGCTCGGCAATATCCTGCCGGTCACTTACGACGGCGCGGGCGCCGTGAGCCTGCCGGGCGGCGCGCGCATTGCAGTCTCGCAGGCGGCGCGCGTGCCGCCATCGCCGGGCGACATCCGTCTGCTGATCCGCCCGGAGGACGTCTGCGTCAAAGCGGCCCCCGACGCGGCCGGTCCCAACCGCGTGGCCGGCATGGTGACATTCATCCGCGACGTGGGCGCCTCGCTGGAAGCGACGATCGACTGCGAGGGCTTTACCCTGACGGCCGCGACCACGCCGCGCGAAACGCCGGGCCTCACGCTCGGCATGCCGGTTTTCGCGGAATTGCCGCCGCACGCGTGCAAGCTGATCGCGGCGCGCACACTGCAATGACGCCCACTCATTCCAACGCCAACACCACACGTTTCAACACTTTCGACAGAGGACCCACCATGAACCAGAAGAAGCCCGTTCAATCGACCGCGCGCCGCGCGTTCGCCACGCTCGCCGCGGCGCTCGCCTTCACCGCCGCCGGCGCGCTTAGCGCGTTCTCGCCCGCCGCCCATGCCGACGCGCTGGATAACATCGCCAAAACCGGCACGGTGCGCATCGGCGTGTTCATGGACTATCCGCCGTTCGGTTCCATCGGTCCGGACATGAAGCCGATGGGCTATGACATCGACGTCGCCAACCTGATCGGCAAGGCGCTCAACGCGAAGGTCGAACTCGTGCAGGTGACGGGCGACAATCGCATGGCCTACCTCGCCGATCACAAGGCGGACATGCTCCTGTCGGTCGGCCAGACGCCGGAACGGGAGAAGGTGATCGACTTCTCGCAGCCCTACGCGCCCTACTACCTCGCCGTATTCGGCCCGAAAGCGCTCACCGTGAAAAACGCCGCCGACCTCGCCGGCAAGTCGATTTCGGTCGCGCGCGGCACGCTGGAAGACCTGAGCGTGAGCAAAATCGCGCCGCCCACCGCCAACATCAAACGTTTCGACGATCCGAACGGCGCAATTTCGGCATTTATTTCTGGTCAGGTACAGTTGATGGTAGTCGGCAACGACGTCGGCGCCACGATTCTCGCGCGTCATCCCGCAAACGATCCCGAGCAGAAGTTTTCGCTCTTCAGCTCGCCGGATCACGTCGGTTTGAACAAGAACGAGCCGCGTCTGAAGCAAAAAATCGACGAAACCATCGCCCGCGCACGCAGCGACGGCACCATGAACGCGATCTCGCAGAAATGGCTGCGCGCGCCGCTGCCGGCCGATCTCTGAATTTTCAGTACGGAGTTTGAACTCACGATGAGCGCCACGTCATGACCTATGCGTTCGATTTCAGCGGCTTCGGCCTCTATGCGGGCATGCTCGCGCGCGGCGTCGCCGTCACACTGGCGCTCACTGCCGTCTCGACCCTGCTCGGCGGTCTCGTCGGTATTGCCGGCGCGAGCGTCGCGGTGGCCGGACCCAAGTGGGCACGCTGGGTTGTGGCGAGCTATGTGGAACTGATCCGCAATACGCCGTTCATCGTGCAGCTCTTTTTCGTGTTCTTCGGCCTGCCGAGCCTCGGCATTCATATCGACGAAATACAGGCCGCGATTCTGGCGATGACGGTCAATCTCGGCGCCTACGCGATCGAAATCGTGCGCGCCGGCATCGACTCGATTTCGCGCGGCCAGGTTCAGGCCGCGCAGGCGCTCGGCCTGCACGGGCGGCAGGTATTTCGCTACATCGTGCTGCCGCAGGCGCTTGCCAACGTGTTTCCCGCGCTTCTGAGCCAGGTGCTGATCGTGATGCTCGGCTCGGCGGTCGTATCGCAAATCTCGGTGCCGGATCTCACGTATGCGGCCAACTTCATCCAGTCGCGCAACTTCCGCTCGTTCGAGAGTTACGTGATCATCACCGCGACGTATCTGCTGCTCTCCATCGCGCTGCGGCAAATCCTCAACCGCTTCGGACGCGGCCTGTTCGCGGGCCGCGCCGCGCGCGGCACCGACAGCGCGCCGCGCGGCTGGCGCGCCCGCCTCATGTGGCGCGGCGCCGGCGCCCTGCCGACGGAGCGTTGATCATGGTCGAATTCACCCTGTGGGACATCGCTCGCAATCTGCTGCTGGCCGCGCGCTGGACGGTGCTGCTGTCGCTGATCGCCTTCGTCGGCGGCGGCGTGGTGGGCCTGCTCCTGCTCGCCATGCGCGTATCGCCCGTCGCGTGGCTGCGCCGCATCGTCGTGCTGTATGTGGAAGTGTTTCAGGGCACGCCGCTCCTGATGCAACTCTTTCTGGCGTTTTTCGGTTTGCCGCTGGTGGGCGTGGACGTGTCGCCGTGGGTCGCCGCAACGGTCACGCTGACGCTCTACACGAGCGCCTATCTGGTCGACATCTGGCGCGGCTGCGTGGAAGCGGTGCCGCGCGGTCAATGGGCGGCGGGCGCGAGTCTCGGCATGACGTTCAGTCAGCAGTTGCGCTACATCGTCTGGCCGCAGGCGCTGAAAATCGCCGTCGCGCCGACAGTCGGCTTCCTCGTGCAGGTGGTCAAGAGCACGGCGCTCGCGTCGATCATCGGCTTCACGGAGTTGACCAAGACCGGCACCATGATCACCAACGCGGCGTTCCGCCCGTTTCCGATCTACGGCATGGTCGCGATGATCTACTTCGCGATGTGCTTCCCGCTGACGTGGTATGCGCGCGTGCTGGAAAAGCGCAACAAGGTGGGCCAGCATCGCTAGCGGCATCGGCATCGGCATGAACCTGCGCTCGCGCCGCACGGAATGAAAAAGCGTCAACCGCCGAAAGACGGTTGACGCTTTTTTTACGGCATTGCGCCGTTGCGGCGCGGTCAGCGACTGCTAGCGGGCCGCCTCGGTCGACTTGCGCAGCTTCGCGACATCGGCTGCGGTGACCGCCGGCGCACCGTTGTTCCAGCCGGCGCGCACGAAGGTCAGCACATCGGCGATCTGCTGGTCGTTCAATACCGGCGCGTACTTCGGCATCGGATACGGCGCGGGAATGCCGCCGATCACGAGGTCCTCGGTGCCGTTCAGCGTCACGTTGATGAGCGACGACGCGTCCTTCTCCAGCACGTTCGGATTGCCGGCCAACGGCGCGAGCATCGGCGCGAAGCCGCGTCCGTCCACGCCGTGGCAATGCATGCAATACGCCGTGTAGACGCGCGCGCCCGCATCGTTCGCGGGACGGTTGAGCGACACCTTCGTCGCCTGCGGATCGTAGTTGTATGGCGGCGCGCCATTGCCGCCCGCCGGCGGCAGCGATTTCAGATACGTCGTCATGGCCGCGATGTCGGCATCGGTGAGCGCCTGGGTGCTGTTGTTGATCACGCTCGTCATCGAGCCGAACGCGGACGCGTGACGATTCGCGCCCGTCTTCAGGAACGCCTGCACGTCCTGATCGTTCCAGCGTCCCAAGCCGACGTTATGCTCGCCGGTCAGGTTCGTCGCGAACCAGCCGTCGAGCAGGCTGCCGGTGAGAAACGCGCTGCCGCTCTCGTCGAGTGCTTTCTCCTCAAACGCAACGCCGCGCGGCGTATGACACGAGCCGCAGTGGCCGAGCCCCTGGATCAGATAGGCGCCGCGGTTCCACGCGACGTCTTTGCCCGGCTTGTTCTGATACACGCCCTTCTCGAGGAACACCATGTTCCAGAACTTCAACGGCCAGCGCATATTGAGCGGCCATTTGATGTCGGACTCCCGGTTGGCCTGCTGCACGGGCGCCACGCCGCTCATGAAGAACGCGTAGAGCGCTTTCATGTCGTCGTCGTTGACCTTCGCATACGACGGATACGGCATGGCCGGATACAGGTTGTGCCCGTCTTTCGCGACGCCTTCGCGCATGGCGCGCGCAAAGTCCGCCTCCGTGTAGGCGCCGATGCCGGTCTGCGCGTCCGGCGTGATGTTGGTCGTGTAGATCCGACCCATCGGCGTGGTCATCGGCAGGCCGCCCGCAAACGGCTTGCCTTGAGGCGCCGTGTGACAGGCCGCGCAGTCGCCCGCTTTCGCGAGGTAGGCGCCGCGCTGCACGAGCGCCGGATCGGCCGCGGATGCCGCCGCGACCGCCGCCGTTGCCTGCAGCAGCAAAGGCAACGCGATGCCCAGCGCCGCGCCGAGACCCTTCAGTGTGCTTTTCATGGCGGGCTCCCGTTAAGCGGTTTGCAACTGGCTGCCGACCGGCAAGTGCCGCAGCCGCTTGCCGGTGGCCGCGAAGATCGCGTTGGTCAGCGCCGGCGCGAGCGCCGCCGTGCCCGGTTCGCCGATGCCGCCCGGCGCCTCGCTGCTCTTCACGATATGCACGTCGATAGGCGGCGTCTGGTCGATGCGCAGCATCCGGTAGTCGGTGAAATTGTTCTGCTGCACGCGGCCGTCCTTGATCGTGATCTCGCTGTAGAGCGCGCCTGTGATGCCGAAAATGATGCCGCCCTGCACCTGCGCCTCGACCGTGTTCGGATTCACGACCATCCCGCAATCGACCGCACACACCACGCGCTTGACCGCCACCTCGCCCTGATCCACCGCCACGTCGACGATGATCGCAAAGTAGCTGCCGAACGCATGCATGACCGACACGCCGCGCCCCTGGCCCTTCGGCACGGCGCTGCCCCAATTGGCGGCCTGCGCCGCCGTGTTGAGCACGTTCAGCGCGCGCGGCGTCTTGCCGAGCAGATCGCGCCGGTACTTGACCGGATCGACCTTGGCCTCGGCCGCGAGTTCGTCGATAAAACTCTCCACCACGAAGGTGCTGCGCGTGGGGCCGACACCGCGCCAGAACGCGGTGGGAATCGCATGCGGTTCCTGGCGCACGTAGTCGACCAGCTGGTTCGGCAGGTCGTATGGCAGGTCGGAGGCGACCTCGACCGCGTCGGGATCGAGCCCGTTCTTGAATGCGGGCGGCGCGAAACGCGCGAGGATCGACGAGCCCACAATGCGGTGCTGCCACGCGAGCGGCTTGCCGTTCGCGTCGAGCCCGGCGGAGATTTTGTCGTAATAGTAAGGGCGGTACATGTCGTGCTGGATGTCTTCTTCGCGCGTCCACAGCACTTTGACGGGCGTCGACACCTGCTTGCCGATCTTGACCGCCTGCGTGACCATGTCGAATTCGAGCCGCCGCCCAAAGCCGCCGCCGATCAGATGGTTATGCACGACGATCTTGTCGGCGGGCAAGCCGGTCACGGCCATTGCGGCGTCGCGCACGCGCGTGGGCACCTGCGTGCCGAGCCAGACTTCGCAGCTGTCCGCGCGCACGTGCACGGTGCAGTTGATCGGCTCCATCGTGGCGTGCGCGAGAAACGGCTGCTGATAAATCGCATCGACGCGCGTTTTGGCGTTGGCAAAGCCTTGCACCACGTCGCCGTCCTTGCGCGCGACCGCGCCGTTGCGCTCGGACGCGTGGGCGAGGTCGTCGACGATCTGCTTCATCGAGAGCTTCGCGCCGGCCCCTTCGTTCCACTTGATCTCGAGCGCCTGCAGCCCGCGTTTGGCGGCCCACGTGTGGTCGCCGATTACCGCGACCGCGTTGTCGATCTTCACAACCTGACGCACGCCGGGAATCTTCTTCGCGTGCGTATCGTCGACGCTCGCGAGCGTGCCGCCGAAAACCGGGCAGTTCGCGATGGCCGCATAGACCATGTCGGGCACGCGCACGTCGAGCCCGAACTGGGCCGTGCCGTCCACTTTCTCCGGCGAATCGAGGCGCTTGACTGCCGTGCCGACGATCCTGAAATCTTTCGGGTCCTTGAGCGGCACGTTCTGCGGCGCGGGCAGCTTCGCGGCCGCCTCCACCAGCTGCCCATAGCCGATGCTGCGATTGCTCGCCGCATGAATGACCTGGCCGTTTTGCGCATGGCAACTCGCGGCATCCACCTGCCACTGCTGCGCGGCTGCGGCCACGAGCAGCGTGCGCGCCGTCGCGCCGGCGCGGCGCATCGGTTCCCATGCATAGCGGATCGACGTCGAACCGCCGGTGAGCTGGCCGCCGAGCAGCGGGTCGGTGAAGAGCTTTTCGTCCGGCGGCGCGTGGTCGAGCGTGACGGTGTCGAGCGGTACCTCGAGTTCTTCTGCAATCAGCATCGGAATCGACGTATAGACGCCCTGCCCCATTTCGACCTTCGGAACGACGAGCGTGACCTTGCCCGCCGTGTCGATCTGGATGAATGCGTTCGGCGCGAAGACGCCATTCTGAGGCGCCTCGTTCGCGTCGCCGCCGATCACCGACTTGCCGGCTTTCTGATCCTGGCTGATCGCGGGCAAGCTGAAGCCGAGCAGCAGGCCGCCGCCCGCCGCGGCGCCCACGCTCACGCCGAACTTGAGAAACGTGCGACGCGACAGGCCGCGCGTTTCGTTTGCATCGGCTTGCGGGCGCTTCGCGCCCTTGTGTGCATCGAGCAATCCTTGCGACATGTCAGACTCCCTTTGCCGCGTGTTTGATCGCCGCGCGGATGCGGTTGTAGGTGCCGCAGCGGCAGATGTTGCCGGCCATGGCGGCGTCGATGTCCGCGTCGCTGGGATTGGGGTTGCTTGCAATCAGCGAGGCCGCCGACATCACCTGGCCCGACTGGCAGTAGCCGCATTGCACGACGTCCAGTTGACGCCATGCCTGCTGCACTTTCTGGCCGGCCGGCGTGTTGGCGACTGCTTCGATCGTGGTGATCTTCTTGTCGCCGACAGCGGCCGCCGGCAGCACGCACGAACGTACCGCGACGCCGTCCAGATGCACCGTGCATGCGCCGCATTGCGCAATACCGCAACCGAACTTCGTTCCCGTCAAGCCGACGAGATCGCGCAAGACCCACAACAGAGGCATGTCAGGCGGTGCGTCGACAGTGTGGTTCTCGCCGTTGATGTTGAACGTTGTCATGAGCGGTTCCTTGTGGGGTTATCTTTATCAGCCTGTTTAGACCGGCTCACCGAGCAAAACGCAAGGACGTGCCGCGTTTATTCAAGTGTCCGGACTAATACGCGATGCCGATGCGCGGCTCGGCAAAAATGCCGCCGCCCTCGTGCGCCTCAGGCATTGCGCGACTGTGCTGTGGGGTCCGGCGATTGTAGCCGTGCATCGAAAAATTCGCCTGCAGCGTGCACACCCTGTTGCGAGAGGCACCCAGGGCGGCTCACGGCGAGCATTTTTGCTAGCATGGACCCGACCGCACTGACATCCCGCACCGACATCCGAAGGAGACGCATCATGAACGACCCGCAATGCACCCAGTTCCTCTCGGACATCCGCAAGCCGCTGCTCGCGCTGCATAAGGCGATCCTCGATCACGAGCGCGCGGCGTATGAAAAAGAATTCGGCCCGGTTACGCCCGCGGCGTTTCTGCAGGTGCTGATCAACGGTTCGGGGTTTCGCTGGCTCACGCCGCTGTCGACGGTCATCGCAAACGTCGACGAAATACTCGACGACAAGGAAGCCGATGCCGCCGATCGGCTTGCCGCAGCGGAAGCGGTCACCGGCCTCTTTTCCGCCGATCAGCCGAACAACAGCTTTCTGCCTCGTTATCTGCCGCTGTTGCAGGCCGATCCGGGCATTCTGCATCTGCATGGACAGGTATCGCAGGTGCTGCGCGGCGTACAGACCAGGTAAGCCGACGCAGGCCGCGGCTCCCGGATTTCCTCACCGTTAAGGAGCACGCTGAGTAAGTCGCGGTCTGTATCGATTTACAGAGGATTACCAGGCTTTTCCGACCATGCTGTTCCGAAATCGCCGTGTTTGACGGCGATTCATGCTGGATTTGTAAAGATGATCGGTGCAACAGGTGCGCGAGCCCAGCGCACTGCGCGCGCCGAATCGTCCGATCGCGCGAATTGCCTGGTTTTGCTGAGCAAATCAAAGGTGAGCTTTTGCGGGACGCGCGCCGTCGCATGCCGCCATCGCCTTTCATTGCGCGCGCGACGGCCCGGACGCACCACGCGAAACCGTCATGCAGGCGCGCGCAAGCCCTGCTAAGGTAAAGGGACCTCGTCACCGCCGCTCATTGCCATGACCGACTGGCCGCTTCCCGAAACCTACACGTTCCGCGATCAAACCGTGCGCTTCAATGTGACGGGAACCGGACCGCCGCTCGTCCTCGTGCATGGCACGCCGTTCTCGTCCTATGTGTGGCATCGCATTGCGCCGCATCTCGCGCAGATTCGCACGGTGCATGACTACGATCTGCTCGGCTATGGCCAGTCGCAGATGGGCGACGGCCAGGACGTGTCGCTCGGCGTGCAGAACGTCCTGCTTGCCGAGCTGCTTGAGCATTGGCAATTGAAGAGCCCGGATGTCATCGCGCATGACTTCGGCGGCGCGACGTCGTTGCGCGCGCATCTTATCGACGGTTGCGACTATCGTAGTCTCACGCTGATCGACCCGGTCGCGCTGGCGCCTTGGGGCTCGCCGTTCGTGCAGCATGTGCGCCGCCACGGCGATGCATTTGCGGGCTTGCCGCCTTACATCCACGAGGCCGTGGTGAAGGCCTATGTGCGCGGTGCCATTGCGCGCGACATCACCGCCGGGGAACTCGCGCCCTACGTCACGCCATGGCTCGGCGCAACGGGACAGGCCGCGTTTTACCGGCAGATCGCGCAAATGGACCAACGTTATACCGACGAGGTCGAACCGCGCTATGCGCAGCTGCGCTGTCCCACGCAGATTCTGTGGGGCGAAGAGGATCAGTGGATTCCGCTCGAGCGCGGCACGCGTCTCGCCCGGCTGATTCCGGAGGCGCGTTTTCAGGCTGTGCCGCGCGCGGGTCATCTGATGCAGGAAGACGCGCCCGAGGCGATTGTCGCGGCGGCGCTGAGGTGGCTCGACTGAAACCGCCCCGGCCGCATGCTCCTAGCCGCGTCCTTGCGGCAGATACGGCATCGGGTCGACCGGTTTGCCGTCGCGGCGCAACTCGAAGCCGACCGACACGCGCGAGTTGTTTTCGTCGCCCATCTCCGCAATCTGCTGCCCTTGCCGGACGATTTCGCCGGTTTTGACGAGCAGCTTGCGGTTATGCGAATACGCGGTCAGAAAGTCCTTGTTGTGCTGCACGATGATGAGACTGCCGTAGCTGTTCAAGCCCGTGCCGGCGTACATGACCTTGCCGTCGGCGGCCGCACGAACCGGGTCGCCCGGCTTGCCGCCGATCTCGATGCCGCGCGTCTCGCCCGGCTGGAATGCTTCGACGACCCGGCCGCCCGCGGGCCAGGCGAGCGACAGACCGTTTGCACGGCGCAGCGTTTGTTGCGCGACCTCGCGCGCTTCGGCAGAACTGGGCGCGGTCGAAGCCGGGGCCGCCACCCCCTGCGAGCCCGGCGCGCCCGACGCCGCAGCGGCCGCTTTGGCGGCAGCCGCTGCCGCATTGACCGCCTGCACGGTTTCCGGCGATGCGACGCGCAACACCTGGCCGTTCCTCAAACGCGAGGACGCTTTCAGGCCGTTCCACGCCTGCAACTGCTTGACGCTGCAATGATGATGCTGCGCGATGCGCGCGAGCGTGTCGCCGCGCTTCACGCGATAGACGAGCGGCGGGGCTTTCCTTACCGGCACAGCCTGAACCGCGCCGCCGGGGTTCGGCTGATTCGCCGACGCGGACATTGCGCCCGTGGCTTGCAGGCCGCCGGCGCCCGCCACTGTTGCGCCCGACGCTGCAGCCGCGCCGGTCTGCTCCCCCTGTTGCGCGACGTTGGCGCAACCGCTCATCGCAAGCGCGAGCCAGGCGCCGGCGACGCTCATCGCCATTGCCCTGTCGAAACGCTTTCCCATCATGTTCGACTCCTGCTTGTCCTATAGGCGGCCCGGACGCCGCCATGCTGCCTGCTGCCTGGCCGCTTCGCCATGCGAATTCGCCGACGCGCTCGCCTTCTTCGCGTGAGCGAAGCGGCGAGCGCGGTTCGCGTGGCGGCGGATTCAGGCGCCTGAGGCAGCCGTTTTTTCCGCCGACGCGGCCCGATTGCGCTTAAATTTCCAGCCGGATTGTAAAGTGGGTTTCACAAAAAACGCGGCGCGCCACACAGTCTGATACAAACTTTACGCACAGCCTTGCTCGCCGGTTGCGCGCACAACCCTGTGCCAAAGCACCGGCCCCACGGGCCGGGCCATCAGCGCCATCTGCTTAACGGCACGCCGACGCCAAAACTTGAACCGGCGCTTGAACCAACGCTTGAACCGGCGGTTCGAAAAACGCGATGCGGCGCGCCGGGCTAGCGAGCGCTAGCTGTAGTACTGCCCGGCATATCGCACATAGCCCACGGGATGATGGGTAAAGTGCAGCACCGGCAGGACGGGGTTGGCGTTATCGCTGGTGGGATAGGCGCTCGCTTCGGGAATGTATTCGCCCTGCACCTCGATCGGCTGGCCGGCTTGCAGGCCCGGAATCTCCTCGGCGAGTCCTTCGTTGTCGCCGAATCGGACGGCAACGAATACGTCCGTGCCGACGAGGTTTTGCGTGCCGCCTTCCAGCTTCAAAACCTTGTCGATCCGGACGATCAGGTGCTGATGGTTTGCGCCGTGGTGGTTGTCCGGGCTCGCGAACACCTTGGTGATCGTGCCTTGCACGCACGCAAGCGGCGCACCGAGCGAATGGACATAGCGATGATGAGGAAGGATCTGCGTCGCGCGATTACTCATGAAATCTCCGTGAAAGAAGCCAGGCTCATGTACGGCGATGGGAACGCCCAGCGTGGAAAGTGCTGAGCGACCGGTTTGAGCCGCTGCTTCCTCGGGAGTTCAGTGCAGGCGCAAGGCGCCGCCCTCACGCTTTAGGATTTTTCCGAAGCCTCTTTAGGAAACGGACGATAGGTCGAAGCACGCAAAGAAAATATTCTTGGGCCTCTGCCGAGATTGACCGGCCGCGCGCCACGTCCGACCCGGCGCGGCCCCGCCGGGCAGCTCAACGGAACACTTTCTCTTCAGCATGTTTTGCTTCATCAACCCGCATCCGGGCGATGAAGAAGTCGAGGCTCACGTGGATTCTCTTACATCAGCCAACCGCTTCATGGGCGGTTTTTTCTTTGGCGCCGTGGTCGCCACCGCGATCATGGTGCTGTTTTGCGTCAGCGGCGAATTCTTGCCCGTCATGGCGAAGCTGCACGCGCTCCAGCAGGTTTTTGCGACGGTGGTCATTTCGCTCTTTATCGCCGACGCGAGGCCGCTTCTATATAAAACGGTCTGGCGCGAGCGCCGCAGCAGCTTCGTTCTGGACGAAGACCTGAGCGCCACGCTACGCGGCAGGACGTTCGGCATTCCCGCTGGCGTGATGGTCGGTATTCTGGTTCAAAACCTTCTGACCGCTTGACCTTCAGCCTGGCTTTATTCATGCGGCCAACGGCGCGCCGCGTCAGAACTTATGCCGGATCGCGGCGCGCACCACCACCTGCTTCGATGTCGATGACGGCGACTGCGTGCCGGGTATAAACGCTTCATCGAGTATCGAATACGTCGAGTCGCCTGTCACCTGCTGATATTCGCCCTGGATGTAGACGTCGGTCCGTTTGGACAGGTTGTAATCCGCCATCAATCCGAACGAGTGAATCTTCGGTTTGACGCCGCCGCCCGACGCATCGTAATTTTCGATGGTGTACACATATTGCGCGCCGACGAACAGCATCGGCGAAATCTGATACTTGCCGTTCAGCTCGAAGTTCTGATATTTCAACGAGTTCAACAACACGCCGGGCGGCACGAGCGGCGTGGTGCCGAGATAACCGTTGCCGGTCGGATTCAGATAGTTCGAGTTGCTGTACACGAAGCCCGCCGTGGCCGGCCCGAAACTATAGGTAATGCCGCCGCCGAATACGCGCATACGGGCCGCGACAAAGCTCGCGTCGTTAGCTGTAATCGCGCCGTTTGCGCCATTACCCGGATTATTCGCCTGCAAATAGGCGGCACTGACGAGCAGGCCGCCATACGCATACTGCCCGCCTACGCTATAGGCGCGGTTATTGCCGAAATTCGTGTCGTTGCTAAAACTGTATGTCCCGCCGAATTGAAATCCGCTAATCGAGGGGCTCGTGTATTTAACGGTGTTATCGAGCCGAAACGAATTATCCGTATTGTCGTTGTCATACGGATGGGAGAACAGCGCACCGGCCCAATTCCCATTCGCCGTGCTTTGCGCGAGATAATCGACCACTGAATCGTATTGCCGCCCGAAGGTCAATACGCCGTAGCGCTCCGCGCTCAAGCCGACAAACGCCTGACGCCCGAACATCCGGCCGCCCTGATTGAGACGCCCCGAACTCACGTCGAAACCGTTTTCGAGCTGGAAAATTGCCTTCAGGCCGCCGCCCAGTTCCTCGGCGCCCTTGAGTCCCCAGCGGCTGCCTTGCGCGTCACCGCTCGCCAGCTCGTAGACATGTCCGCGGCCCGCGTTATTGGTGTAGTTGATGCCTTCGTCGAGCACGCCGTACAGCGTGACGCTCGTCTGCGCCGAGGCCGGGGCGCCGGAGACGGCGAACACAGCGACAGAAACAGCCAGCGCGAACACTTGCTTGTTCATGACGATCCCCCTGCACTCGAGCAATGGGCCTAACTCGATCTGACGCCTTCTTCTTGACTCTACGACAGCGCGCTTCTGAAAACCCGACGCGCTTGACGGAAATCCTCACACGCCGCAACGCGTCCGTCCATTGGGGACCGCGTGGATATGTCAAAACGTTGCGAAATCTCCACTGTCCTTAAACGCCTATTCCGCTTGTGTTCCCACGGGGCGGCGTCTGCGAGTGTGCGACTGAAAACAGACTTGTCACAGAAAGAAATATAATCGCTGACTTTCGCGGCATGAGAAGCGGAACTCCGCCGTGCCGCCGGAGTCATTTTTACTGCACCGGGCAAGCCTTCCTGCCCGAGCCGGTGAAAGCGGCATGCCAGCGCCCAATGCGGGCCGCAGCCGCAGCATCCATCCACTATTCCAAAGCCTTGTGAGACGCCCGACGCGCTGAAAGAGCGCGCCGTCGCACGGGGCTTGCTTTTGGCATAAAAACAATGCAACCGTCGCAATCGCGTTTAATCGAGCTCGACTTTTTTCGTGGCCTCGTTCTGCTGATCATCGTGGTGGACCACATCGGCGGAAGCATCCTGTCGCGCGTCACGCTGCACGCGTACGCGCTGTGCGACGCGGCGGAGGTGTTCGTGTTCCTCGGCGGCTTCGCCACCGCCACGGCCTACGCGGCGCTCGCGGAGCGGCGCAGCGAAACCATCGCGCGCAACCGCTTCCTGCGGCGCTCGCTGGAAATCTATCGCGCATTCCTCGTGACCGCCGGTCTGATGCTGCTCGTGAGCGCGGTCCTCAATGCATTCAGCATCGAGGCGCCGAATCTCGCCATCACCGACCTCGACGACCTGATGGACGCGCCGGTCGCCGCACTGCGCGACATCCTGCTGCTGCGCCGCCAGCCTTATCTCGCCTCCGTGCTGCCGATGTATGCATTCTTCGCGCTGCTGGTGCCGATGATCCTGCCGCTCGCGCGCAGCAAACCCTGGCTGCTGCTCGCGGGCAGCGTCGCGCTGTGGGCCGGCGCGCCGGCCATCAACGCGTATCTGCCGGCCGCGCCGGACATGCACTGGGACTTCAACCCGTTCGCGTGGCAACTGCTGTTCGTGCTCGGCGCGCTCGCGCGCTGCCAGCCTGCGTATCAGCGCGTGAGCGAACACCGCTTCGGCTGGCTCGCGACGCTTGCGGCATGCGCCGTGGTGGCCGTGGCGGCTTACTACAAGCTCTTTATCGAACGCGAGCCGCTCGATCCGAGCTTCAAACAGAATCTCTCCTACTTGCGCGCGGTCAATTTCCTCGCCATTGCGTGGCTCGTCGCCAATCTGATCGAGCTCGGCTGGGCACGCAAGCTCGCGCAGTCCCTGCCGCTCATCGGTCTGATCGGGCGCAAGGGCTTGCTGTGCTTTATCGCCGGCGCGGTGATCTCGCTCGTCGTGGACTCGCTGCTGTATGCCGCCACCGACGGCTATCTGAACTATCCGCTCGGTTTGCTCGCCGACGCCTGCGCAGTCACGGCGCTCCTCGCCGTCGCGCGTGCGCAGGAGCCGGCAAAGCGCCTCGTCACGCGCATGGTGGGCGCGCGGCTTCGGACGTGGCCGTGAGCCTTTGCGCTCCGCCGTGGTCAAACCCACTTGGGATGCTGATAGCATGACGGCCGCGCGTCCTCCGGCGTGGCTGCTCCTTACTTCACATGCGTCTATTCCTACACTTCACGCTGGCTGTTCTGTCGGCGGCTTGCGGCGCTTCGTCGTTCGCCAGCACGGTGACGAGTCGCAGCTTCCATTCGCCCGCGCTCGGGCGCGATTGGTCCTACACGGTTTATCTGCCGACGGGCTATCGTCCTGACGCCGCGCGCATTCCCGTGCTCTATCTCCTGCACGGCAACAACGGCGACGCGAACGACTGGATCAGCCACGGCCATCTGCAAAGCACCGTCGACGCGCTGATCGAACATCGCGACATTCCGCCGCTCGCGGTCGTGATGCCCCAAGGCGGCACCGACTGGTACGTCGACCGCAAGGAAAAGATGGAAACGGCGTTTTTCGACGACCTGCTGCCCGAGATCGAAACCCACTACGCGGTGTCGACGCAGCGCGCCGGGCGCATGATCGGCGGCGTGTCGATGGGCGGCTTCGGCGCATTGCGTTATGTGATGACGCAGCCGGAGCGCTTTTGCGGCGCGCTGCTGCTGAGCCCGGCCATCTACGTAAACGAGCCGCCGCGCGGTTCGGCCGCGCGCCGCGTGGGCGTGTTCGGCGAGCGTCAGTTCGATCCGCGCATCTGGCACGAGCTGAACTACCCGGCGCAGTGGGAGCGCTATATGAGCCGGCCGTATCGCGTGCCCATCTTCATCGCGGCCGGCGACGACGACCTCGCGATCCAGGCCGACGCGTCACTGCTTTACACGCAATTGCGGATGGCGGGCAATCCCGCGGCGCTGCGCATTATCGACGGCGGCCACACGTGGGATGTCTGGAGCGCGCTGCTGCCGGGCGCGCTGAAATACACGCTCGGCTGCGCGCGGCTGCCGGCGCAGGACCATCCGTCGAATCAGCGGCCTTAAGCGGCGCGCGAGCTCAGCACTGCGCGCATGCAGCTATTGGACGAGGTCGGTCCACAGCACCATCAAGACCGTCATCAGCGCGGGGCCGATAAAAAGGCCGAGCAGCCCGAAAGTCTCCGCGCCGCCCAGAATGCCGAACAGCACCAGCAGAAAAGGCAGCCGCGTGGAACTGCCGATCAGCACGGGCCGCACGAAATGCTCGGCGACGAACACCACGACCGAACCGAACACCAGCAGACCGATCGCGCCGGCCACCGAGCCTTGCGAAAACAGCCAGAGCGCGGCGAGGCCAAAGGTAATCGGCGCGCAAAACGGCAGCATCGCGGCAATGGCGGTGATGAGCGCGAGCAGCGCGACGTGCGGCAAGCCGGTGACGAAATAGGCGACGCCGAGCAGCGCGCCCTCGCCAAGTCCGACCACCACGAGTCCCGACACTGTGCCGCGCACGGCGATCGCCATCCGCTCGACGAGTTGCGCGCCGTCTTCTCCGAAGCCGCGCTGCAAACCTCGGGCCAGCGCGCCCGACAGCCGCGGCCCGGCCTGAAAGATCACGAACAGCGTGACGAGCATGAACGCGAACACCGTCACGGCATGCACGGCGCGCGCGCCGAAGTGCCGGCCCAGCGTGACGACCGTGGTGCTGTGCAAGCCCTTCATCGCCGCCGAATCGCGCAAGGGCGCAGCGAGATACGCCTGCCACCACGCCTCGGCCTCGTGCGCGCCGAACGGCAAACGGTGGATGAAGTCCGGCATCGCAATGCCGGTCTCCTGCGCGGCTTTGAACCAGTCCGAGAGGTCATGGGCTTCGCGCAACGCCTGGGCAATGCCAATCCCCACCGGCAGCACGACCAGCAACGCGATGGCAAGGGTCAGCACGACGGCAATCAGCGTGGTGCGCCCGGTCAGCCAGCGGCTGCCTTCCACCCTGCGCAGGAGCGGCCAGAGCGCAATCGCCAGCACGCCGGCCCAGCCGACCACCGGCAGAAAGTCGCGCACGACCCACAGCGCGAGCAGCACGAGCCCGATGTAAAGCGCCAGCGAAGCGGCCTTCTGCTTCTTGACGCGCTCCGGCGTCAGGAGGGACTGCGTAGGATGCGAGGAATGCGGCTGACGCGTCGATTCGGGCTGGGCAGCGGGCGGACGTGAATTCATGTGTACTCGTGTTGGGATGCCGGTATGTGCGCGAGCCAACTCGCAAAAAGCAAACCCGCTAAACTGGACGCGCTCGCATCATGATGACCCTCACATCTTAAAGGAAGCGCGGCTAGGGCCCTGTCGGCGGCTTTTGGCTGTCTCACCCGCTACAACACTGCGTTGCAAAAAGCGCTCTTATCTCATTTTCGCGCGGCGTGCCCTTCGGCGAGGCCCGCCAGTTCAAGCGCAGTCGAAAGTCAAGTCTGATTGTTGCTAATTGGGGAACAGTGTTTCAACGTGCGCACAATGGCTCTCCAGCGCGCGCGGGACTAAATTCGGCACACCCACAAATACGGAGCCGACGATGATGACCCTGGAGTCCATCCCCCTTGACGGTACCAACGGCGTACGCATCGAGATTCTCGAGCGCTCCGACACGACGCTGGTGATCCGCTGGGTCGAGCCCGGACGATGTCATTACGGCGAACAGCGGTGGCGGCGCAGATCGGCGCACACGTCGGGAACCTGCGCGGTGTCGCGGCGCAAGATCCGCCGCGGGGACGCCGTGTTCAAGCCGGCCGAGCGGCCGGCGCCCGCCAATGCGTCGGCGATGATCTGCGCGGAAATCCTCGGCGCGCTGCCTGCGGAAGTCTGAGGTCTGCGCCGCTACGCATGCTCACGCCTGCTTGTGTTTGCCCTGATGACACCGTTCCCAAGGCCGTAGCCGCACCAACCTGCCCCGATTGCGGCCCTTCGCCACGTGCGCTAAGGTGGACCTGCTTGCGTCACGTCATCGTGCCGGCCCGACGCCGGGCCGTAAAGTGACGCGCATCTCCACCCATCGCGCCGTGCACGGCACGGCGCCGTTTGAGGGCACACCATGGCAGAAGACACGCCGCATCCGTCGGCCCGGCCGGACACTCGCGCGGCCAGCGCACCCCCCGCTCCGCTAGTCGCTCCCCAACAGTTTTCCACCGACGTCCTGCTCGAGAAATACGCGAAAGGCGACGAGCAATCCGCGGACGACGTCTTCCGGCGCGTCGCGCGCGGCGTCGCCGAGGCGGAACCGGCGGCGCTGCGCGAGTCGGTGGAAGCGCTCTTCGTCGACAATCTGCGGCACGGCGCACTGGGCGCGGGCCGCATCATGAGCGCTGCGGGCACCGGCATCGCGGCCACGCTCATCAACTGTTTCGTACAGCCGGTCGGCGACGCCATTCAGGGCGTCGACGAACAAGGCCTGCCCGGCATCTACGTCGCGCTTCTGCAAGCGGCGGAAACCATGCGGCGCGGCGGCGGCGTCGGCTACAACTTTTCGGCGATCCGGCCGAAGGGCGCGCGCGTTCGTACCACCAGTTCGTCGGCGTCCGGGCCGTGCAGTTATATGGATGTGTTCGATGCCTCCTGCCGCACGGTGGAAAGCGCTGGCTCGCGGCGCGGCGCGCAGATGGCCGTGCTCGACTGCAATCATCCGGATCTGCTCGAGTTCATCGAGGCCAAGCATTCGAAGGGACGCTGGAATAACTTCAACGTGTCGGTGGGCGTGACCGACGAGTTCATGCGCGCCGTCGAGGAAGACGAGCCGTGGCAACTCGTGCACCGCGCCGAGCCGTCGCCGGCGCTGCGCGCGGCCGGCGACGTGAGGCAGCGCGAGGACGGCATGTGGGTCTACAGCGAGCGGCCCGCGCGCGAGATCTGGGAGCGCATCATGCGCTCGACTTACGACGTGGCTGAGCCGGGCATCGTCTTCATCTCGCGGATGAACGAGGACAACAACCTGCGCGCCGTCGAAACCATTCGCGCAACCAATCCCTGCGGCGAACAGCCGTTGCCCGCCTACGGCTGCTGCAATCTCGGGCCGCTCAACCTGACGCGTTTCGTGCTCGACCCGTTCGCGCAAATGAAAGGCGGCAAGCCGTCATTCGATTGGGACGGCCTCGCCCAACGCACGCGCACGCAGGTGCGTTTTCTCGACAACGTGCTCGACGTCACGCTGTGGCCGCTGCCGCAGCAATACGACGAATCGCGCGCCAAGCGCCGCATCGGCGTGGGCTTTACGGGCCTTGGCGACACGCTCGTCATGCTCGGCCTGCGCTACAACTCGCAGGAAGGCCGCGACTTCGCCGTGCGGATTGCGCGGCTGATGCGCGACGAGGCGTATCGCGCGTCGGTGGAACTGGCGAAGGAACGCGGCGCGTTTCCGCTATTCGATGCCGCGCGCTACCTCGAAGCCGGCACGTTCGCGTCGCGCCTGCCCGAGGACATCAAGGAGGCGATTCGCCGCGACGGCATCCGCAACAGCCATCTGCTGTCTATCGCGCCGACCGGCACCGTGAGCCTCGCGTTTGCGGACAATGCGTCGAACGGCATCGAGCCGGCCTTCTCGTGGACCTACACGCGCATGAAGGTGATGGCCGACGGCGGCCGCGAATCGTTCGACGTGGAAGACTACGCGTACCGGCTGTATCGCGAGCTGGGCGGCGACGTGCGCCGGCTGCCGGACTATTTCGTCAGCGCGCTCGAGATGTCCGCGCGCGATCATCTGGACATGATGGCCGCGGTGCAGCCTTACGTGGACACGTCGATCTCGAAGACCGTCAATGTGCCCGCCGACTATCCGTTCGAAGCCTTCGAAAGCCTCTATTTCGATGCGTGGAAAAGCGGCCTCAAGGGTCTCGCCACCTATCGCCCGAACGAAACTCTCGGCGCTGTGCTGAGCGTGAGCGCGGCGCAAGCCGACGACACGCTCGCCGAAAGCGACCTCGATCCGCTGCGAATCGCAATCGACCATCGGCCCAAAGGCGAGTTGCCGGCGATCATCGAAAAGGTCGAGTACCTGACGCAGGCCGGCAAGAAGTCGCTCTATGTGGCGGTGTCGTTCATCGAGGTGACCGGACGCCTCGGCGGTGAGGACGTGACAATCGAGCGGCCTATCGAGTTCTTCATTCCGACCGGTCAGCGCGACGAATCGCAGCAATGGATCACGGCGACCATGCGCTCGCTGTCGCTCGCCGCGCGCGGCGGTTTTGTCGCGCGTAATCTGCAGGACATGCGCAAGGTGTCGTGGGACCGCGGGCAGGTGCGGCTCGGCGAAGTGCAGCGTCTGGACGGTCACCGCACGCCGCGCTGGCACGACTCCGAAGTGGCCGCGCTCGCCTTTGCCATCCAGCAGATCTTGCATCGCCGCGGCTTTCTCGACGCCGAGGGCAATCAGGTTCCGTCGCGTCTGCTCGCCCGCCTGCCGCGCGGCCAGATGAAAGGCGAAACGGCGCTGTCCGCGGACTTCGGCATGCGCCCGCATCCCGCCGGCGCCGATACGCCCGAATTGACCCAGCCCGGCATGATGCCGGGGCTGCATACGATGCTCGGGCGCAAATGCGGGTCGTGCGGCGCCAACGCCGTGATTCGCAAGGACGGCTGCGACTTCTGCACCGCGTGCGGCGAAGTCGGCGCATGCGGCTGAGTTAGCCGACCGGGGCCTGCACGTCGTCCGGCAGGGGAATCCGCAGTGCGACCACCGTGCCGGTGCTCGTACTGCTCGTAATGGTGAGCGCTCCGCCGATCAGGCGGGCGCGCTCGGCCATGCCGAGCAGGCCGTACGAGCCGCGTTGCCGCGCGGACACCGCGTCCCGGTCGAAGCCGCAGCCGTCGTCGCGGATCTCCAGATCAATGAAGCCTTCGCCCGAACGCAGCGTCAACACGACATGCGACGCCCGCGCGTGCCGCGCCACATTGGTGAGCGACTCCTGCGCGATACGGAAAATGGCGGTGGCGCGCGCGTCCTCGAGCACCGGCTCGTCGCCGTGCGTCACGACCGTGCACTGAATGTAGTAGCGCGCGTTGAAGTCCTGCGCGAGCCATTCGAGCGCGGAAACAAGGCCGAAATTCAACGCAGCCGGGCGCAGATGATTGGCGACGTTGCGCACCATCCACATGGTCCTTTCGATGAGTTCGCGCATCGCGTCGGTCTTGCCCTGGGCCTCCGGATTGCCGGCGAGCCTCATCTGCAGCAAGGAGATATCGATCTTGAGCGCGGTCAGAAGCTGGCCGAGTTCATCGTGCACCTCGAGCGCGATGCGCTTTCTCTCCTCCTCCCGAATCACTTCGAGGTGCCACGACAGTTCCCGCAGTTCCTCGCGCGACGCGCGCAGTTCCTGCTCGGTGCGCTTGCGCTCGGCCACTTCCGCCTGCAGTTCGTCGCGATGACGGCGCAAATGGTCGAGCGCCTGCCTGCGCGCCGTGACGTCGGCGAAGAAGCCGTCGAGCCGAACGATCGCGCCCCTCGAATCCGCGACGCCGCGCGCGCTCAACTGCACCCAGATCACCGTGCCGTCGGCGCGCGCGAGCGGAAGCTCGAGTTCGGCGATTTCGCCGCTGCCGTCCAGACGCTCGAAGAGCCCCTCCACCTGCTGCCGCGTAAACGGCCGCTTGTCGGGCTCGCGCGTTCCCGCGGCCACCAGCGTCCGCGCGCTGTCGTAGCCGAGCAGGCGCGCCATCGCCGGATTGGCCTCTTCGAGCCAGCCGTTGCGATGCAGGCGGAAGATACCTTCCAGGGCGTTTTCGACGATGCTGCGATACTTCTGCTCGCTTTCATAAAGGCGCGCCGTCGATTCGCGCAGGCGGTCCGCCATTGCATTCACGCGCGCGGCGAGCCGGCCGAGCTCGTCGTCGGATTCGACGGCGCAGCGCACGTCCAGATTGCCGGCCGCGATGCGGTCGACCATTTCCTCCAGCCGGTTGATCGGGCTGCGCACCATGCCGTTCAGCAGCACCAGCGTCGCTGCGTAGAGCGTGGCGACCACGGCGGCGATCGTCGCGAGAATCGCGCCGCGTGCGTCGCGCATGGCCTGTGTGGCCAATGCCGTTGAAAGCTCGACGCGCACCTCGCCGAGCTTTTCGCGCGGCGCATCGCCGGGCGGCTGATACTCGATGGCGCGCACGCGCACCACGTCGTGGGCCGGATCGGCACGACGCGCGCCCTTGACCTCGGCCACGACCCCATAGCCGACTGCAGTGACCGTGAACCGCACGACTTCGGGATTCGGCGCAAGCGCGGCAAGCTGGGCACTGATCGCGCCGCGGTCCACATTCCACAGCGGCAAGGCAAGCGAGCGGCTGAACAGATCGGAGATGCGCGCGGCGCGCTCTTCGAGCTCGGAGAATTTCTGCTCGCGTTGATGCTCGATCAGAAAGTAGGCGGACGTGCCGGCGACCACCGCGACGAGCACCGCGAGCGCAAGCATGAGCTTCGCGTGCAGATTCAGCGAGCGCACACGCGGAAGTGCAAATGGACGCATCACACGGCTCCGGCGAATGGGCCGACAAGCCGCGCGAGACTGAAGTCGTAGCGGCCCGGCTCGGGATGCAACGCCTTCGAGAAGACCGTGAAATCGAGCCTGTCGCCGTGATCGAACACGGCCTGGCTAAAGCGATCGACGTTGCCCTGATGAACCACGCTCAGAAAGTCCAGCGTCTGGCGGGCGCCTCCCGACGCGGCGAAATCCATGCCGCGATGGTAGTCGTAGAGCAGCACCATTGCCCAGGCGCCGATGAAGTAGTCGCCGCCGACCATGGCGGCAAGGCCGCCCTCGGCGACGCTGCGCAGCGCACCGCGCAACGCGCCCATGCCGCCCACCAGCACCGGCGCGCCACGCGCCTTGACGGCGTTCAGCGCGCCGAGTGCCATCGAGTCGTTTGCCGCCCACACGAGATTGGTGTCCGGGTAGCGAGCCAGCAGCACGCGCGCCTTCTGCTCGCTGTCCGCGTAACTCCAGTCGCTGAAAACCAGCTGATAGGTGCGCGCACCGCGCGCGCCCGCCAGGTAGGCCTCGACGCCCGAGGCGCGCTCTTGCGAAACCGGCGTGTTCGGATCGCCGGTAATGCCGATGACGCGCGGCGGCGCGCCGGCGAGCCGCTGGCACAAATAGCTCATCAACCGATAGCCGCCGCGCGTGGCGTTGGCGGTGACGGTGCCGATCCAGTTCGGGATGCGCTGCCGCTCGTCGCCGATCTCGCGGCGCTGCCGCGCCGTCACGTCGTTATGAATCACCATGACCTTCGCCGACGAGCGCGCGAGCGCCATAAGCATCGGCTGCGCGGCCATTTTTTCGTTGACGATGACGACGTAATCCGGCGCGTCGGCGCGGCGCGCGACCTCCTCCGCCTGGCGCTGCATCAGCAGATGATCGCGCTCCGCATACAGCACCTCCAGTTGCATGTCGAAAGACCGCGCGGCAATGCCCATGAACTGCGACACCAGTTGCCAATGCTGGCCGGTGCCGTGCTCGACGGCCTCGCCGGGATTGAGGAAAACCACGCGAGGGCTGCGTGCCGCTGCGCGAGCGAGGCGAGTCGGGCCCAGCAAAGCGCCTAGCGAGTATGCAATGAGCGCATCTCTCCGTTTCATCTTACTATTTGGTTTGGCTGTGGCGCGGGGCAATCATTATCGATCTATCGCCATGCTATTGCACTTCTCGCAAGTGCTGACCAAGCGGACGCGCCAGAGACCTGGGGGAGAACGGGAACGGACGGCTCGCGTCGGTCAGACCGGCGTGAGCAGGGGTTCACCGGCGAAATGGCATTTTGCGTTGCGCAAGAAGTTCTCGACCGACGCCGCGATCGCTTCCGGCGATCTGCCGCCGACGTGCGGCGTCAACACGACGTTCGTCAGGTCCAGCAGCGCCGCGGGCGGCTGCGGCTCGCCTTCGTAGACGTCGAGTGCAGCGCCCGCAATGGTGCCCGCCATGAGCGCCGCGGCAAGCGCGGCGGTATCGACCACGCTGCCGCGGGAAACATTGACGACGAAACCGGCCGGGCCGAGCGCCTGCAGCACCTGCGCATCGATCAGGTGATAGGTGCCCGCACCGCCTGGCGTTGCGATCACGAGGAAGTCGCTCCACTGCGCGAGCGCGAGCGCGCTGTCGAAATAGCGCGACGTCGCGCCCGCTCGCGGCTGACGGTTGTGGTAGCCGATCTCCATGTCGAAGCCCGCGCCGCGTCGCGCGATCTTCTCGCCGATGTTGCCGAGTCCCACAATGCCAAGCCGCTTGCCGCAGACGCCCGGGCGCATCGGCAACGCGTCGCGCCACACGCCCGCGCGCGTCGCGAGGTCAAGCTGCGGGACGTCGCGCACGATGGACAGCAACAGCGCGAACGCGTGATCGGCGACGCAGTGGTCGTTGGTGCCCGCTCCGTTGGCGAGGGCGATGCCGCGCGAGCGCGCGTGGTCGACGGCGAGGTTTTCATAGCCCGCGCCGAGCGCACTGACCAATTCGAGCTGCGGCAGGCCGTCGATCTCCGCCGCCGCGAGCCCTCGTGTACCGTTCGTCAGCACCGCGCGGATCGCCTGACCGTGCGTGGCGATGGCCGCGGCCTGTTGCGCCGGATCCGGTGCGTAGACGACATCGAACTCGGCCTCGATGCGAGCGCGGCTCATGTCGTCGAGGGGAATCAGGATCAGTAACGAAGGCTTCATGTCGGTCATTTGTCAGTAACGCACAGGGCAGCTCTGGGGCGCGACGAGCGAAACCGAGTGTAGCAAGCCAGAAAAACGCGCGCCCGGCGAGATCCGGTGCGAGCATCGCACATCAACGCCTGTTTTTAGATCGACGCGAAGCGGTCGTAGAATAGCCGGACTTTTCGCGACGAGAATCTCATGCTGGATATTCTGCCTGGCGCACCGAAACCCGCCACCGACGATTCGAAAATGTTCGATCTCGCGCCCGTCTCGCTGTGGGTGGAAGATTTCAGCGGCGTGCGCGATCTGTTCGAGGCATGGCGAACCGAGGGCGTGACCGACCTGCGCGCGTATTTCAAGGCGGTGCCCGAACGGGTCGCGCAATGCGCGCATAGCATTCGCGTCGTCAAGGTCAATCAGAAGACGCTGACGCAATTCGAGGCCGCCGATTTCGACACGCTCAACGGCAACCTCGCGGCCGTATTCCGCGACGATATGCTGAAGACTCATCTCGAGGAACTCTGTCAGCTGTGGGCCGGGCAATTGCACTTCACGAGCCAGACAGTGAACTACACGCTCGGCGGACGGCGACTCGACGTGCTGCTGAAGGGCTCGGTGCTGCCCGGTCATGAAGAACGCTGGGACCGTGTGCTCGTGTCGGTGGAGGACATCACCGAACTGGAGGGCGCGCGGCATCGCGTGACGCTCGCGGAGCAATACGCGCGCGGTCTTTTCGAACATTCCCCGGTCTCGCTGTGGGTGGAAGATTTCAGCGCGGTCAAGCAACTGCTGGATCAGGCGCGCGCGGCGGGCATCAGCGATTTTCGCGTGTTCACCGACGTGCATCCGGAGTTCGTCGAGCGCTGCATGCAGGAGATTCATGTGCTCGACGTGAACCAGCACACGATCGAGATGTTCGCCGCTCCGGACAAAAAGACCTTGCTCGCGCGTCTGCCGGAGGTGTTCCGCGACGACATGCGTCCGCACTTTCGTGAGCAGTTGCTCGATCTATGGGACGGCAAGCTGTTCCAGCAACGCGAAGTACTGAACTATTCGCTCGACGGCGACGAGGTGCACGTGCATCTGCAGTTTTCCGTGCTGCCGGGGCATGAAGCGAACTGGGACCTGGTGCTGGTCGCGCTCACCGACATCACCGCGCGCAAGAAGGCCGAGGCGTACCTCGAATTCCTCGGCAAGCATGACGTGCTGACGAAATTGCGCAACCGCTCGTTCTATGTCGACGAACTCAACCGGCTCGAGCGCAAAGGACCGTGGCCCGTCACGATCATCATGGCCGATCTGAACGGCCTGAAACGCGTGAACGATCAACTCGGCCATGCGGCCGGCGACGCACTGCTGCGCCGCGCCGGCGAAGTGCTCGCGAAAGCCATGGAGCCGCCGTTTCAGGCCGCGCGCATCGGCGGCGACGAATTCGCGATTCTCATGCCGAACACCGACGAGCGCGGCGGCGCAGCGATGATCGATGCGATCTGCCAACTCGTCGACATGAACAATCAGTTCTATCCCGGCTCGCCGCTCAGCTTTTCGATGGGCATGGCGACCTGTCAACGCGGCGACCGTCTCGAAGCGGGCGTGCAGCGCGCGGATCTGCTGATGTACGAGGAAAAGCGCTCGCACTACGCCCATCAGGCGGACGCGAAAGCGAGCGGCAATTAGCGAGCTCAGGGCGCGGCGCGAACTTGCGCGCCGCGCCTTGTGCTATACCGCCGTCACGTAGCGCGCGGCAGGCTTCACGACGCGCGGCGGCGGCGAGTCGTAGATGGCGCGCATGCGCTTGACTTCATCCACGGGACTCAGGCCGAAAAGACGCTTGAATTCGCGGCTGAACTGCGACGCGCTTTCATACCCCACTCGCGCCGCTGCCGCGCCCGCGTTCAAGCCGTCCTGCACCATCAGCAAACGCGCGTGATGCAAACGCGTGGTCTTCACGTATTGCATCGGCGAAGTCGCGGTCACGGCCTTGAATTGCGCGTGAAAAACCGCGAGGCTCATGCCGGCTTCCGCGGCGAGCGTATCGACGTCGAGCGCACCGTGATAATCGGCATGAATGCGGCGCAGCGCCTTCGCAATGCGCCCGAAATGATTCTGATGCGTGAGCGCCGCGCGAATCGCGTCACCCTGCTCGCCCGTCAGCACGCGATAGCAGATTTCGCGCACGATGCCGGGCGCGAGAATGCGCGCGTCGAGCGGCGACATGAGGGCATCCAGCAGGCGCTGCACGGCGCTGCTCAAAGCCGGATCGAGCGGCGTGGAGTAAATGCCGAGCGGTTCGTTGCGCGCGGTGCCCTGTGTTTCGTTGAGCGCCATGAGCAGTTCGGCGACCATGGTCAGATCCACTCGAATGGAGATGCCGAGAAACGGCTCTCCCGGACTCGCCTCGGTCTCGCACTCGAACGGCAGCGGCACGGACAACACCAGGTACTGCTGAGCGTCGTACTGGAAGACCTGGTCGCCGAGATAGCCGCGCTTGCGCCCCTGACACACGATCACAATGCTCGGTTCGTACATGACCGGCATGCGCGGCATCGGCGTGTTCGCGCGCATCAGATTGACACCTTCCAGGCTCGAACGCGTCATGCCCTGTTTGGGCGCGAGCATGTCGAAGACTTCGATCAGGCGCTGCTGCGCGGCGTGTGCGTCCGCACTCGGAGCAGAAAACGAGGAAGATTGAGGCGAATGCGGTGACATGACGATATAGTGACGGCTAAGAGAATAATGCTCGAAATTTAGCACCAAACTGCCTGCCGCGCTGTGTGCCAGGAGTTTTAGGCAAATCTTCAAGACATTCAGGTATTCACGGGTTCGCCGCGGGCTTCTACCATGGGAACCCTGCCGCATGACCTTCGCCGCGCTTCGTGGCTGCGGGTCGGCAGTTCATCTTCGATGAGTTCGCCGTTGTGGCCGGCGTTGCGCCGTGCGCCTTGCGCTTTGATCCGGCGCGGCGGCCCGGCGCTGCGATCCCTTGCAACGGCAATCTGGCCGCACGCGCGACGCGCGTTGCCCGTCGCCGGCCTCTTTCAACATCACCTTCTTTGCTGGAGCCCCCCATGAGCACGACGTATGCCTATGCTGCGACCGACGCGAGCGCGCCGCTCGCCCCGTTCGAAATCCAGCGCCGCGAATTGCGCGCGCATGATGTGCAGATGGAAGTGCTGTTTTGCGGCGTCTGCCACTCGGACCTGCATCAGGCCCGCAACGAATGGAAGAACACGGTCTATCCGGTGGTGCCGGGTCACGAGATTGTCGGCCGCGTGACCGCGGTCGGTCCGCAAGTATCGAAGTACAAGGTAGGCGACCTCGTCGGCGTGGGCTGCCTCGTCGATTCGTGCCGCACCTGTGCGAGCTGCGCGGAAGGCCTCGAACAGTACTGCGAGAACGGCTTTGTCGGCACCTATAACGGCGTGGACCGCGTAGACGGACAAATTACCTACGGCGGTTATTCGACGCAGCTCGTGGTCGACGAAGAATTCACGCTGCGCGTGCCGCAGAACCTCGATCCGGCCGGCGTCGCGCCGTTGCTGTGCGCCGGCATCACGACGTATTCGCCGCTGCGCACGTGGGGCGCGGGTCCAGGCAAGAAGGTCGGCATTGTCGGCCTCGGCGGCCTCGGCCACATGGGCGTGAAGCTGGCGCGCGCAATGGGCGCGCATGTGGTGCTGTTCACGACGTCGGCGTCGAAGATCGAGGATGCGAAGCGCCTCGGCGCACACGAAGTGGTCATTTCGAAGCATCCCGAAGAGATGGAAGCCCACGCCAACAGCTTCGATCTGATTTTGAATACGGTGGCTGCGCAGCACGACCTGAACCCGTTCATAAACCTGCTGAAGCGCGATGGAACGATGACGCTGGTGGGCGCGCCGGAGCACGATCATCCGTCGCCGCAAGTGTTCAGCCTGATTTTCAAGCGCCGCCGGCTGGCCGGTTCGCTGATCGGCGGTATTGCCGAGACGCAGGAGATGCTGGATTTCTGCGGCGAGCATGGCATTACTTCGGACATCGAAATCATTCCGATGCAGAAGATCAATGAGGCGTATGAACGGATGTTGAGGAGCGATGTGAAGTATCGGTTTGTGGTTGATATGGATTCCTTGCGGAAGTGAATCAGGTTTTTTTCGGCTTCGGCTAGGGGTTCTTTTTGAACCCCCTTGGCCTTTCCTTGTGTTCGTGTCGGTCTATTGGTGTTGCCCCTGTGCGGGGCGGCACCTACTTTCTTTGCCGCCGCAAAGAAAGTAAGCAAAGAAAGCGGCTCACACCGCCAGCTCATAAGTGGGTCCCTCGCTTGGAGGGGGCAGTGGTGCATCTGGAATCTATTCCCTCGCACATTGCGCGCTCGTGACAAGGCAGTCATTCCTCCGGCGGCGCTGCGCGCGCCGTGGCGGTCGTTCTCAACGCCGCCCTCCGGTGAAACCGTCTCTCTTCCATTGGGTTTCCGGAGCACTCCGCGCGCACAGAGAGCGGGTGGGTTTCACAGAGAGCGGGTGGGTTTAAGTGAACCGTTCCGGCGAGCACGCAGTGCGAGGCGGGAGGAATGACTGCCTTGTCACCAACGCAGAATGTGCGGGAACACCGATTCCAGATGCACCACTGCCCCCTCCAAGCCAGGGGACCCACTTATGAGCTGGCGGTGTGAGCCGCTTTCTTTGCCTACTTTCTTTGCGGCATGCAAAGAAAGTAGGTGCCGCCCCGCACAGGGGCAACACCAATAAACCGACACGAACACAAGGAAAGGCCAAGGGGTTTAAAAAAACCCAAACCACAGACAAAAAAACCACAACAGAAAAGAGAAGCCCAAATGCTAGACCGAATAACAGCAATGCGCATCTTTCTCCGAATAGTGGACACCAACAGCTTCACCCGCGCGGCGGAATCCCTGAATATTCCGCGTGCGACGGCGACCACTATCGTCCAGAACCTGGAAGCCCTGCTCGGCACGCAGCTCCTCGCCCGCACCACCCGGCGTATCAGCGTCACGCCGGAAGGCGCGGCCTACTATGAACGGTGCGCGCAGATCCTCGCCGACATCGACGAGATGGAAGCGAGCATCCGTCACGCCACCGACAACCTCACGGGCCGCCTGCGCATCGAAATGCCCGGCGCGGTGGCAAGCGCAATCGTCCTGCCCGCCCTCGACGATTTCCATACGCGCTACCCGAACCTCGACCTCGCCATCGGCGTCAGCAATCGCACCGTCGATCTGATTTCAGAAGCCATCGACTGCAGCATTCAGCTCGGGGAACTGCCCGACTCGAATCTGGTGGCGCGGCACCTCGGCACGCTCGAACACGTGACCTGCGCGAGCCCCGCTTACCTCGCGCGCTACGGCACGCCCACGAGTCTCGACGATTTGCGCGGACATGTCGCCGTCAATTGCATGTCGCCGCACAACGGCCGCGAGGTCGCTTTCGATTTCGAAGTGGACGGCGAGGCGCGAAGCGTCAAGGTGAATGGGTTCATCAAGGTCAGCGACGAGCAGGCTTATCTCACCTGCGGTCTGCGGGGCCACGGGCTGATTCAACCGGCGCGGATTGCCGCGCAGCCGTACCTGGACTCGGGAGAATTGCGCGAAGTATTGCCGCAATGGAAGCCGGTGCCGATGCCGGTCTCCGTCGCGTATCTGAAGAATCGGCACGTGTCACCGCGCGTGCGTGCCCTTGTCGACTGGCTCGCGGAGTTGTTCGAAAAGGCCGAGCACGTCGATCAGGACCTGTCGCGCGTGCGCCAGTTGTTGCGAGGCCTGCATCCCGCATGAAGCGCGTGCAATGCAGGCTCGCAGCAGTATCGACGCGTCAGCCTGGCAGCGGCACCGGTCGCGTCAGCAAGTCCACATAGAAATTGAAGAAGCTCTGGTTGTCGAAGCGCTTGATGATCGTCATCTTCTGCACACCGGCCGGCGGAGAACTCGGATAGCCGGTAGCTTTCCCATCATTGGCGCCGAAGCTCGTGTCCACGTCCACCCACTCGTCCACTGTCTGCGTCGCAAATGAAGGGTGCATGAGATAGCCGAGCGTCAATGTGTCCCAGATGTTCGTCGTGTAGTTCGGGTTCGTCTCGAAGCCGTTCTTGCCGTCGAAGCCATAACCGTTCAGCGTCTTGAACAACTGGGTAATGATGGTCTGTTTGGTCGGGTCGTGCGCGACACGATCGTAAAGCGCCTTATCCATCTTCACGGTGTCGGTGACATCGAGCGGAACGACCACCTGTTTGATCGGCAGGCGCAACACCTCTTTCGCCGCTTCAGGATCGAACCACCAGTTGAATTCCGCCGTCGGCGTGGTATTGCCCGGCACGTCGATCGCGCCGCCCATATAAATGATCTGCTTGATCAACGGCACGATCTCAGGATGCTGGCGTGTGGCGAGCGCGATGTTGGTCAATGGTCCGATAGCAAGAATCGTGACTTCGCCGGGATTCTGCTTCACTGAATCGACGATGAAATCCACCGCGCTTTTGCTCTGCACTTTGGTGTGAGTCGCGAAGCCGTCGGGCGGCGCGACGAGGTCGCTGTCCGACTTTGGCTCGGGCCTTCCCCACGCGCCGAGATAACCGTCGCCGCCGGGGAATTGCGCCATTTCCGCCTGAATGGTGGCGAAATCGTGCGACAGTGCATAGTTGGCGCCTGCATAGATGCCGATCTGCTTCTCGACGCCGAGCCGCTCCACGGATTTCAACGCATCCGCCACGCCCTGTTTCAACCACTGATTGCCGGATACCACGGTAATGCCGAGTACCTTCAACGATCCTTGCGCCTGCAATTGCGCCGCCATGACGCCGAGCTGACCGTCGTCGCTCAGCGTGTTGTAGTCGCTGTCGATAATGACTTTCGGGGGATTGGGAGGATTCAGATTGCTGCCGCCGCACGCCGCAATCGCGAGAGCAGTCACGACGCTTGCTACATACTTCAATGCCACGAGAAACCGCTTCATTGATGTCTCCTGTTCTATCGCATCGGTGTGCGACTCGGGAGGTTCATCATAGACGGAAAGGCAGCGAAATCAAACCGAAGGGTCAATGAAGCTCGCAAACGACACGAGCTTCGCAGTCCTTCAGTCCGGTACGCCGCCTATGCGGCGAATCAATCAGGGTTGACGCGCTTGCGGCGTGGAGCCCGGGCAAGCCGGGTCTTTGCCCCAATGGCCGTCGCACACGCGCCAGCGGCACAACTGGTCCTCGAAAAAGCCTCGCTGGCCGCACTCTTTCACGCGCTCGGCGAGCTTCGCGTTGCCGGGCGCGGCGCTCGCCACCTTAGTCGTGGCATTGCTGCCGCCCGTTTTCGTATCGGCCGGTTTGGTGCGTGCAACGAGCGCGGCCAATAGATCGGCGTCCGAATCATCTTTCGACGACGTGTCTGGCTTCGACTTCTTCGATTGAGCGACGGCAGTCGTCGTGGTGGACCGATGAGCGCCTGCACTGGCCGTGGCGCTTTCCTTCTTGCCGCGCGTCGTAGCTTCGTGTCTGCTCGTGCTCGCGATCGCCGAACGGTTGTCGTGCTTCGGCGTTGACGTGGCCGGCTGCGCCGCTGAACCCGACGCGCCGGCTGAAGCGGCTGCAGCAATCGAAGCAACCGGCGCGGAGGCACTCGTCGGCTCCGCGCCGGCAGCGAGCGCGCGCGACAAGCGGCTTTCCGTCGCGCCCGCCGCTGCCGACGCGGAGGTGGCGGCAGCTTTGCTGTCGCTGTCGTCGGCGATGATGGTCGCGGCTTGTGACGAGGCAGGCGCTGCTGCCCGCGCATTCGCGGCAACCTGCACCGCGTCGCTCACGGCCGATGCCGGCGCGGCCGCCTTCGCGATGTTCACGGCGCTCGCCGATGCCGCCGCAGCCAGCGTTTCGTTCTGCTCGCGCTGCTGCATATGCCACGCGCCCCAACCGCCCGCCGCAATCACGAGCAAGGCGCCAAGCGCAAGCGGCGTTCTGGACCGGCGTGTTTTTTCGGCAGGCGGCGCGACGCAGCCTTCCAGATTCGCAAGAATTCGCGAACCATTGCCGTCGGCGCCTTTAGCCTTATCGGATAACAGGCTTGGCGGGGCTTTGGAATTTGAATTTTCCGGCGCACTCATTCACTGTCTCATTGAATCCTGGATTATTTCGCCGTGATAATACCGCTCCGGCTCCTCTCCGAGCAGGCCTGATTCTAAGAGCAAGCATTACAAAATACAATTGTTTCCAATTTCCGGGGTAGCCATTGATTGCCGTAGTACTTCTTGCCTATTTCGCCGTCGCGGTCCTCATCGCGGCAATGCTGCTTTTGCCGGCAGTGCGTGCTTCCTTATTAGGCGCCGCGCAGACGATTCACGAGCGTGTTATGCGCCGCGCATCGAGCAGTGCATCTCGCGCCCGCAGCCAATTAGCCCGCTCGGCAAGAATTTCGCAATCCACCGTGGTTGACGTGAAAAAATTACTGGCGCGTCGGCGCTTGCTGATTTTTACCACCACAGGTATTCTTGCGACGCCGCCATTGGTGGCATTGGGATTACGCGGCCGTCAGTTATTTCAATTTGACGACACCGCGCGGGTACCGGACGAAAAAATCGCTGCTTTATTGAACGGCGAACAGCTCGTGCCCCCGCCGCCGCTGCCGCCGGAGGTGTTCGCCACGCGGGAGGTGGAGCAGATCCGGCCGGCGCTGAAGGACGCAAGCCGCGACTGGAATTTGCTCGACGCCGATTTCCGAACGCGTTTATTGCTCGTCTACAAAATCATGCATGAGCAGTACGGCTACGAAATGGCCCTGCTGGAAGGTTATCGCAGTCCGGAGCGGCAAAACCGGCTCGCGCAAATTGGGAGCAATGTGACCAATGCCGCTGCGTTTCAAAGCTATCACCAATACGGTCTTGCGGCGGACAATGCGTTTCTGCGCGACGGCAAGCTCGTCATTTCAGAAAAAGATCCCTGGGCCATGCGAGGCTATCAGTTATATGGACAAACAGCCGAGCAAGTCGGTCTGACATGGGGCGGCCGCTGGAAAATGATGGATCTCGGGCACGTTGAATATCACAAACCCGGCTTCGTCCTCGGGCGGGGTCATTAAGGCGAAGCGGCACAAGAGGTTGGAAAATGGGGCGTTCAATCAATATTTCTGGCAAAAAGCGGCAATATGAACCGCAATCCGGCATACGCAGTCGCATACGCCCCGCCGCTATTCATGATGCCGTCGATTGCGGATTTAACAATTCAGCCGCTTTCGTCCTCCGCATGAATCGGCTTTCGTTTTCTTTCACGCCATTTTCAAACGCCGCCCCTCTCGTGATGCCGTTTGCCACAGCACGCGCCACAACATATATCACCAAGATCTGAACGGCTTATGCGACGCTTTCTCAACGTGTTGACCCATCCACGCACGCTCTCGATCATCGGCCTGCTCGCGCTCGCTGCGGTCCTCTTCGTCGGCGCCGATACACTGCAGATCGACCTGATGTGGCCGGCCATCGCGCTCGCTGCGCTCGTCGCGCTATGGCTGCTCGTATGGGTGGCGCGCCGCCTGCGCGCGCGTCGCGCGAACGATAAACTCGGCGAAATGCTCGAGCAGCAGGCGGAAAAGCAGAGTGCCGACGCGGGCCCGGCGCCCACGCCGGCGCGCCAGGCGGAACTCGACGTGCTGCGCACGCGCCTCGTCGACGCGGTCAAAACCATCAAGACTTCAAAGATCGGCCAGCTGTCGGGCGGCTCGGCCTTGTATGAACTGCCGTGGTACATCGTGATCGGCAATCCCGCGGCGGGTAAAAGCAGCGCCGTGCTGAACTCGGGTTTGCAATTCCCGTTCGCCGACAAGAACAACGCGGTGATCCACGGCATTGGCGGCACGCGCAATTGCGACTGGTTCTTCACGACAGAGGGCATTCTGCTCGACACGGCAGGACGCTACTCCGTGCATGAGGAAGACCGTACCGAATGGCTCGGCTTTCTCGGCCTGCTCAAGAAGTTCAGGCCCAAAGCGCCGATCAACGGCATCATCGTGACCGCGAGCATTGCGGAGCTCACCAGCAGCAAGCCTGAATTCGCGATCAATCTTGCGAAGAACCTGCGCCAGCGCGTGCAGGAATTGACCGAAAAGCTGGAGGTGTTCGCGCCGGTCTACGTGATGTTCACCAAGGCCGACCTGATCACAGGCTTCACCGAATTCTTCAGCGGCAGCGACCGTCACGAATACGACCGCGTGTGGGGTGCCACCCTGCCCTACGAGCCGGATGAAAAGCGCGACGTGGTCGGCCTTTTCGACGAACACTTCGAAGAACTCTATGACGGCCTGAAAGAAATCAGCGTCGCGCAGATGTCGATCAACCGCGGCAACAAGCTCTCGCCGGGCCAACTGAGCTTCCCGCTCGAATTCTCCACGATCAAGCCCGCGCTTCGCGCCTTTCTCGCCACGCTGTTTGAAACAAACCCGTTCCAGTACAAGCCGATCTTCCGCGGCTTCTATTTCACGAGCGCCTTGCAGGAAGGCGAAACCAGCAGCGCCGCGGCCACGCGCATCGCGAACCGCTTCGGCCTGAGCGCCGAAAGCATGCCGAAGCCGCACAGCGCGTTCTCAAAGAACGGGTTCTTCCTGCGCGACCTCTTTTCCAAGGTCATTTTCGCGGACCGGCAAACGGTCAGGCAATTCGCGAGCCCCGCAAAGACGCGCATGCGCTACGCAACGTTTTTCGGCTTCGTCGCCGTGCTCGCGCTGGCGCTCGGCGGCTGGACATGGTCGACCGTCAACAATCAGCAACTCGCGGAGAACGTCAAGGCCGATCTCGACAACGTGGTGCGTTTGCAGCAGAACCGCAACGACCTGCAATCGCGACTGCAGGCAATGGACGTGCTCGAAGACCGTATCGATCAGCTCGAACAGTTCCGCCGCGACAAGCCGCTCGCTGTTTCGCTCGGCCTGTATCAGGGCGATCGTCTCGAACAGCGTCTTCTGACCGAGTACTACAACGGCGTGCGCCAGATTCTGCTGGATCCGGTTTCGCAGAACCTCGCGTCGTTCCTCAAGGACGTCAACGCGCATCCGGATCAGCTCGCGCCGCTCAATCGCACACCGGACGCCGCCGCGATTCCCGTCTCGACGCATAGCGCCATGACGGCGAACGGCCAGGGCGGCCTCTACAGCGACGCGTCGCCGACCAATGTGGAAGACGCATACAACGCGCTCAAGACGTACCTGATGCTCAGCGACAAGCGTCACGTGGAAACGGCTCACCTGACCGACCAGGTGGCGCGTTTCTGGCGCGGCTGGCTCGAAACGAATCGCGGCAACATGCCTCGCGACGAAATGATCCGCAGCGCCGAGCGCATGATCACCTTCTACCTGTCCCGCGTCTCCGACGACGACTGGCCGATGATCGACCAGAACCTCGGCCTCGTCGATCAGACTCGCGAGAACCTGCGTCGCGTAGTGCGCGGCATGCCGGCGCGTCAGCGCGTCTATGAGGAGATCAAGGCGCGCGCCTCCACCCGCTTCGCGCCGATGACCATCGCGCGCATCGTCGGCGAGAACAATACGACGCTCGTGGCGGGCAGCTACGCGATTCCCGGCACATTTACGCGGGAAGCGTGGTTCCAGTATGTGCAGCCCGCGATTCGCGAGGCGGCGACGAAGGAATTGCAGGCGAAAGACTGGGTGCTCAACACCTCCGCGCATGACGACCTGACGCTCGAAGGCAGCCCCGAGCAGATCCAGAAAGCACTGGTCACGATGTACAAGACCGAGTATGCAATGCACTGGCAGAAGTTCATGCAAGGCATCGCGGTGCAGAGCTTCGGCAGCTTCGGGCAGGCTGTGGACGCGATGAACCGTCTCGGCGACCCGCAGGATTCGCCGATCCGCAAAGTACTCGAAACCGCGTATGACCAGACTTCGTGGGACAACCCGTCGCTCTTCAACGCGAGCCTGAAACGCGCGCAAAGCGGCGTGACGAGCTGGTTCAAGCAATGGTTCTCCCGCGCGCCGACCGGCCAGCTGAACGCAAACATCGACATCAACGGCAATCCGGTGGAAATGCCGATGGGTCCCATCGGACAGGAATTCTCCGCGCTGGGGCGTATTGTTCAGACGGGCGACAACGGCTCGATGCTCAAGGGCTATATGGACACGTTGTCCAAGGTCCGCACGCGCTTTAACGTCATCAAGAACCAGGGCGATCCGGGACCGGGCGCGCGTCAGCTCATGCAGCAGACGCTCGACGGCAGCGGCTCCGAACTCGCGGATTCGCTCAAGTATGTCGATGAGCAGATGTTGACGGGTCTCACCGATTCGCAGCGTAAAGCGCTGCGTCCGCTGCTCGTGCGCCCTTTGATGGCCGCTTATGCCGTGGTGATCCAGCCTGCCAGCGTGGAAGTCAACAAGGTGTGGAACGCACAGGTGTACCAAACATTCCAGAACTCGCTCGCCAGCAAATATCCGTTTGCCGGCGACGCGAAGGTGGAAGCCGGTGCCGGTGAAATCGCACAGGTGTTCGGCCCGGACGGCTCGATTGCGAAGTTCGTCGGCACCACGCTCGGGCCGCTCGCGGTGCGCCGCGGCGACACGCTGACAGCGCGCACATGGGGCGACATGGGCCTCGCGCTCACGCCGGACTTCACGAATGGGTTCGCGCGCTGGGTCGCGCCGCTTGCGGGCGGTGCGGCGGGCGCGTCGGCAGGCCAGAGCTCGGCGGAACCGCAGACCGTGTTCCAGATCCAGCCGCAGCCGAGCAGCGGCACGACCGAGTACACGCTCGCCATCGACGGCCAGCAGATGCGTTACCGCAACACGCCGCCGCAATGGACCAACTTCGTGTGGCCGAATCCGTCGGGGTCGCCCGGCGCCACGCTGTCGGCTACGACCTTCGACGGACGCACCTTGCAACTCGTCAACGAACCGGGCCGCTACGGTCTCGAGAAGCTGATCAATTCGGCGCAGCGCAAGCGTCGCCCGGACGGCACCTTCGATCTGTCGTGGACGCAAGGCAACGTGACGGTGGCGGTCAGCATGCGCATCATCAGCACGTCGCAAGCCTCGGGCGGCAGCAGCGACGCGCCGCAGCAGCAAAGCCTGCGCGGGCTGCGTCTGCCTTCTTCGGTGGCAGACGTAAGTGCGGCGGCCAATTCCGTCGCTGCCACGAACACAGCCAGTAGTGCGGCGCCCGTCGCGTCGGCGGCGCCGGCGGCGCGGCCGGCCGCGGCCGCGGTTTCGAACACAGGAGGTGCGCAATGACGCAGACCGTGCAGGCGCAGATCGCGTACTTCGGCAAGATTCCCTCGCGCGGCGACTTTGTAAAGAGCCCGCATAACCCGCAGCTGCTCGCCACGCTCGACCGCTGGATCGCCGAAGCAATGGAGCTGCTCACCGACGATCCACGCTGGAAGATCGTCTACGAAAACGCGAAACCCATGCACTTCGCGTTTCTCGGCTCGCGCAGCAAGCTCGCGATTGCTGGCCATATGGTTGCAAGTCACGACCAGTCGTCGCGACGCTTCCCGTTTCTTGCCGCCACCGCGCTCGAGGTCGAGAAGCCGCTCACGTTTCTCGCGCACAGTCCCCTCGCGTTCGCGCGTTTGTGGTCGCGTGTGTCGGCACAAATGAAGCCCCTGCTCGGCACGAGCGAGCCGGCCGGTGCCTTGCAGGCGCTCGGCGAAACGCAGGTACCGATCGAAATCGGCGGAGGGCCGGGCAATCCGCATGACGGCACCTTCAACGATTTCGTCGAACACCAGACGCTCGCCGGGCTCGAACAAATGCTGCTTGCAAGCGGGCATCCGGTGCGCCTGCGCGGCGCGATGCTCGCGCTGGGTTCGCTGCTGCGTCCGGTCATGCAGAGCGGCTCGTCGCATCTCGAACGCGGGCTCACGCTCCCCCTGCCCAACGACCCGTTCTATCGCAGCCTCGTCGCGGCTTTCTGGCTCGAACTGATTGCGCCGTTCGTCGCGCAGGCGGATTTCGAACTGGCCATTTTCATCGGCACGATCGCGGAGCGCGAGCGGCTCATCATCGGCTTTAACGGTGCATCGGCGAAAACGCTGCACAGCGTGGTCGATCCGCAAGCCTATGCAGCACACAACATCGACATCGACGACCCCGAGTGGATCGACGAACACGCACAGAACGATCATGGCATCAGCAAGCTCGTCAGCTATCTCGACCAACCGCAACTGTCCTTGCGCGTCAGCATCGACACGTTCCGCGAAGCCTTCACGGGAGCGTAACGCGATGATCACATCACGCACTCGTTCAGGCGCGCTGCTCGTGAGTCTGCTCGTGGGCCCGCTCGTTATGGGCCTGGTCAGCCCGCTCGCTCGCGCCGACAACGACGGACCGGCTCGCGTCACGCCGGTCGACAACAGCGGCATGTCGATTCGCACGACGGCGCTGCCCTCCGCTTCGTCCAGTGCGCCTGCGCTCAACACCGCGGGCCTCGCGAGCGGCACGACGGGCGCCGGCACCGGCGCGGTGACGGCGTCGCCGCCGCCCGCTAACGCGACGCCGGGCCAGGTGGTGGTCGGCGGCAAAGTGCCCGACGAAGCCACCAAAGCCGCTGTGCTCGCGCGTTTGCGCGACACGTATGGCGCCGCTAACGTGGTCGATCAGATCGAGGTCGCCGACGTCGCGACGCCGCCGAACTGGTCCACAAATGTGCAAAAGCTGATCGGCCCGCAACTCAAGCAGATCAGCAAGGGTCAGTTGAAAATAGACGGCACGCAGATCGACGTGAAGGGCGAAGTGCGCAACGAGTCGCAACGCCAGCAACTCGCGAGCGACATGGCGAATGCACTGAATCCGACTTATACGATCAAGAACGGCTTGCGCGTGAGTGCCTCTGAGCAGGGCCTGCTCGACCAGACGCTCGCCAATCGCACGATTGAATTCGAAACCGGCAGCGCGACGCTCACGCCGCAAGGCCGCGCGATTCTCGACCAGATGGCGGCGGCCATGCAGAAGATGACGACAAAGACCGTCGCGATCATCGGTCACACGGACAACTCGGGCAACCGCGCGTCGAATATCGCGCTGAGCCAGGCACGCGCCGATGCCGTGAAGGGTTACCTCGTCGCCAAGGGCATTCCGCCGCAGCAGATGAGCACGACGGGCGTCGGCCCCGACCAGCCGATCGCGTCGAACGATACGGCGGATGGACGCGCGCGCAACCGGCGTATTGAGTTTCGCGCGGGGTCCTAACTATATTGACAGCCTGCTCGCGGGCTCGGCACACATGAAAAAAGCCTGACTCGGTCAATCGACCGCAGCCAGGCTTTTTTCCATTTCAACGCGGGCATCTAGCTGTTTTCTTCGGGCTTCACACCCAGCAGCTCACGTATATGCGCGAGCGACCCGTCGTCTTTCACCACCGTCGAGAGCCACTGGTGCAGCGGCATGTCGGCGGCCTCCGCAGCTTTGTCGGCGAAGTATGCAGCCGGATTGTGGGGCTCTGTGCTGCGAAAGAACCGCGCCACGGCACGCAACTGCGCGACCGCGTGCGCGCGACTCTGGATTCCTGCGATAGCGGTGGTCGGCGTAGTGGTCAACACAGGCTCCTCGCGTTGAAGAGAGGTCTTGAACGTGGGCTCCGCACGTTCGTGTTCATGGGACGTCGCGGCACTCGCGCCATGGGCGGGTGCCTGCTGCGCCTGGGTATTCACGCCCAGCTCGCGCGCAAAGCGTTCGGCAAGACGGAACACGCTTTCATACGCGTCCCTGGCTTGACGGAAGCTCGGCGCGGAGTCGGCAGCGCGGCGGTCCAACTCCTGTTCCAGCGCGAGCATCGCCGCTTCGAAAGCCTTCAGCTCGGCCAGCAATGTCGAATAAAACGCGGGGGGCGTGGCGCGCTTTGACGCGTCGATCTGCTCAATAGAAGGCTTGCCGCGAGCGATGTCGTCGGCATGATCCGGATCGCGCTTCACGGCTTGCGCCACGTGCGCGGCGACGTCCCAGTCAATTGTGCTGTACACGTTTCCTTGCGACGACGTCAGCGGCATCGCGCGCAGCAGATCGCCGGTTCGTCCCACGAGCCACGCCACATTGCCAAGGCGGTACTCGGTATCGTCGCCCTCCGGCAGCGGATGGACTGCATCCCAATACTTTTCGCACAACCCGGTCAGCAGCGCGTATCCCTGTGTGAGGCCAGTTATGCCCTCCTCGATGGCGAGTGCTTCCGTGAGCCAGACCGCGAGGCGCAAGTCTTTGGTCTGCGTCTGCAGCAACGCACTGGAGCGCTCCACCACGAAAGGCCAGTCGGCTTCCTTGATGTCGGTGACCCATTCGCCTTGATCCAGCGACGGGTCTTCAAAACGCCGCGCGTGCTGGATCGCATCGAAATCGGCGGAAAAGAGCAGATCTTCGCCGCAGGGCGCAGCTTCTGTAATGGGAGCAAGCAGCGTGTTCAAGTTGATCGGCATGGCATGGAGCTATCAATTTGCATTCATAAGACCGCTTATACAACGGCATAGTCGAAGTCGCCGGCTTCGGTCGCGCGCACCGAAATGCGCTCGATTGCCGCGCCGTTCGCGATCCGTCCCAGCACGTGCTGCGCGACTTCGGGCAACAGCGTACCGTTCAGAATATGGTCGACGTTGCGCGCGCCGGAGTCCACTTCAGTGCACCGCGCCAGCACCGCATCGACGAGCGACTCGTCCCACTCGAACACGGCCTTGTGATTCGATTCGATACGGCGGCGAATTCTCTGCAGCTTCAATTCGATGATCTCGGCGAGCACGTCGTCGGAAATCGGGTAGTACGGCACCACTTTCATGCGGCCGAGAAATGCCGGTTTAAACGCTTTGTATAGTTGCGGACGCAACGTTTCGGCAAGTGCGTCGGCATCGGGCAACTCCTCGGCGCTCTTGTTCAGACAAGCCTGCATGACCGCTTGCGAACCGACATTCGACGTGAGAATGATGAGCGTATTGCGAAAGTCGATTTCACGGCCTTCGGCGTCGTCCATCGTGCCTTTGTCGAACACCTGGAAAAACATTTCGAGTACATCGGGATGCGCTTTTTCGACTTCGTCGAGCAGCACCACCGAGTACGGGTTGCGGCGCACTGCCTCGGTCAAGACTCCGCCCTCGCCATAGCCGACGTAGCCGGGCGGCGAACCTTTGAGACCCGAGACGCTGTGCGCTTCCTGGTACTCGCTCATGTTGATGGTGACCATCTTGCGCTCGCCGCCGTATAGCACGTCGGCGAGCGCGAGAGCCGTTTCGGTCTTGCCGACGCCCGAAGGTCCGACGAACATGAACACGCCGCGCGGTTTATTCGGATCTTCCAGATTGGCACTGGCCGTACGCACCCGCTGCGCGACAGCTTCGAGCGCATGGTCCTGGCCGATCACCCGCGCGGCAAGCAGCGGCTGCAGATTCAACACGGTCTGAATTTCGTCCTTGACCATGCGGCCGAGCGGAATGCCCGTCCACGACGCAACAATTTCAGCCACCACGTGCCCATCCACCTGCAGCGGGACCATGGGCTCTGCGCCCTGCAGCGCATGCAGTTCCGCCACGCGCAGCGCGAGGGTTTCGCGCGCCTGCTGTGCTTTGTGCGCCTCGTCGGCGTCGGCGCTGCTCACGCGCGCTGCGTCGATGTCGGCGCGCAGCGCCACGATCTCCGTGACGAGCGCACGTTCCTTGTCGTAGCGTGCCTCGTCGTCGGCAAGATGCTTCAGGTCTTCTTCGCGCAGTTCGCGCAATTGCGCGAGCCGTTCCTCGTGTTGCGCGCCGCTCGCCGCTTCTCGCTCGAGTGCGGCAATTTCCGCGTCGATGCGCTCGAGGCGCTTTTTTGTATCGTCGATTGCCGCCGGTGTCGAACTATGCGCGAGCGCCACTTTTGCACATGCGGTGTCGAGCACGCTGATCGCCTTGTCCGGCAGTTGCCGGCCGCTAATGTAGCGATGCGACAAGCGCACGGCTTCTGTGATGGCGTCGTCGAGCACGCGCACATTGAAGTGCTTTTCCATCAGCGACGTCATACCGCGCAGCATGGCCGCCGCGAGCGTCTCGCTCGGCTCTTCGATCTTCACGACCTGGAAACGGCGCGCGAGTGCGGCGTCTTTTTCGAAGTACTTCTTGTACTCGCTCCACGTCGTTGCCGCAATCGTTCGCAGTTCGCCGCGTGCGAGCGCGGGCTTCAGCAGGTTTGCCGCATCGTTTTGCCCTGCCTGACCGCCGGCGCCGATTATCGTATGCGCTTCGTCGATAAACAGAATGATCGGATGCGGGCTCTTCTTCACCTCGTCGATCACATTTTTCAGGCGATTCTCGAACTCGCCCTTCACACTCGCGCCAGCTTGCAAGAGGCCCATGTCGAGCACGTGCAGTGCCACACCTTTGAGCGGCGCGGGCACGTCGTCTGCCGCAATGCGCAGCGCGAGACCTTCGACCACCGCCGTCTTGCCGACACCGGCCTCGCCCGTCATGATCGGATTGTTCTGGCGGCGGCGCATCAGGATGTCGATAGTCTGCCGAATCTCGCCTTCGCGACCGATCACCGGATCGATCTTGCCTTCGCGCGCGCGCTGCGTGAGGTTGCTGGTGTAGGTATCGAGCGCGGGGGTGGGCGACGGCGCGCCCGGCGCCGAAGCCGACACTTCCGGATTGTCCGCGCCTTCTTCTGCGCGTTGGACGTCATGACCGCGCTCGGCCTCTCGCGAGCCCGCCGTCACCTCGTCGAATTTGTGCTTCAGATCGGTCACGCGTACATCGCGCAAAAGCGGCGACATGCGCTCGGCGAGCTGCGCGAGATCTGGCGCGCTCAGCAATGCAAGCAGCAAATGGCCGGAACGGATGCGCCCGATCTGTGAATCGAGCGATGCAATCAGCCACGCCTGTTCGAGCAGGTCGATCAGATGTTTCGAGAACACCGGCGTGCGCGTATTGCCGCTTTTCACGCGCTGCAATTCGCGTTCTATATCTGCGCGCAGCGCATGGGAATCGATTCTGCTTGCACGTAGCGCGAGCGCAACATCGCTTGCCGGTTCGTCGAGCAACGCCAGCAGCAGATGCTCGAGGTCGACCTCGTAGTGACCGCGCGCGAGACAGTTGTTCGCCGCCAGCAACGCTGCCTGACGGCAGGTCGGATTGAGTTTGGCGATGAGGGTGTTGAGGGACGTGCTCATGTCGTGCGATCCGGTCAGGTTCTATCGTTATGGTCAGTGAATCACGTGCAGTTCGTAGCGGGCATCGGCGCGGTCGCGCTCGGCGTCGCGCGTCGAGAGGAAAGCGTCCCAGCCAAGGCGCGCGCCTTGACTCAGCAGCGTCGGCCCCACCGCCTCGCGTCGCAGCACTAGCAAGACTTCATATTCGAGCGTGACGCCGGCCAGCAGGGTCAGCATGCGTTCGAGTGCCACGGCGCGATCGGCGCCCGGCAGAAAGGCCTCGTAATCCGCCTTGTCGAGCGGGCCGACGACGAGCCGTGCCCGCATGTCGCGCTGCCACACGCGCTCGCCCGCCAGCGCCGTTGCGCCGAGTATCGCGTTGACACTGCCGAGTACGGTCAATTGATCGCGCGGTACGTCATACCATTTGCCAACGAACTGCTCGACGCGCACCGGTACCTTGAAGTAGTCCGACAGCGTGCGTTGCAAGTAGGCCGCGGAAACGGGCCGGTGTCTCGCGGGCAGTGCATAGCCTGCAATCGCTTCGTCGAACAGCGCACCGTCTCCGCTTTGCAGGCTGCTGCGGGTGTCGCTGTCGGATACGCCGGCAAGCGCAAGCAGCAATGGCAAATAGCGTTCGTCGCGATCCAGTTCGTAGTGGAACGGCAAGCGGTACTTTTTCCACGCCGCATAGAAGAGCGCAGTGGCCCGATTCGAAAAGACATCGAAGAACTCGCGCGCGGCGCGGTCGCGCTTGATCTGTTCGCGCGCGATGATCTGCTCGGTGTAATGCAGCGGCAACGCGCCCTGCCCGCCGAGCAAACCGAAAAACGCCGGCGTAATGTCCACTCTGTCGAGCGAGCCGTTTTCGAGCGCCTCCGTGCGCTGCGGCTTTTCCTTTAGCGCGGCGCCGTTGTCGTCGAAAGATTGCGCGCCGTGAATTTCGCTCGGCGGAAACGACATGGACAGCGAATTCCGAAAGGCAATGCGCTGCGCGACGATGTCACCGGACCTGCCGGTGGCCGACGGCGCTTGCTGTGCGAACCACTTCTCGAGCACGCGCACCGCCTGAAAAAACTCAAAGCGATGCGGCTCGTCGAGAAGCTGCTCGACTACGCCAGGATCGATTCGCCGCTGCGCGGTTTGCATCGCAAGATCTCCTCGCCCGTGCGTTTCGACACGACGACCAGTTGCACAAAGCTGTTCAGATGCACGTACAGCCCGAAAAATGTATCGATCACTCGCACGAACGACGCGAGACTCGTGCCGACAAAATGTTCTTCGTCGATAGTCAGGCGAATTTCTATGCCGCGCACGAAAGTCGCGAACGGTTTGCCGGGAAGCCATTGCACGGCCGCACGCTGCTCGATTCCGACAAGCCCGTCGATATGCCGCGCCGATACCGCCGTGCGCCGCAGATCGTAGAGCACCAGCATTTCCTTCAACGCGGAAAGACCGCTGTTCGCCAGAGACACGTGATTCAGCGCAAGATGTGAAATGAGCCGCCAGTGCGCCGCGCGTCCCCGTTCGAAACGCACGCTCGGCGTCGGCCGGCGCAGCATGGCGATGCTGCCGGTCAGCGATCCGCCTTCCAGAAACAGATCGCCGCCTTCCAGACCCACCGCGAGCCCCGCGGGCAAATCGCGATTGGTGCAGGTGAGATCGAGGCTCAACGTATCGGTTTGCGGTGCGGCCGGTTCGAAGTCGATGTCGACAATCGAAATCTCCGTCTCGTAGCCGGGGCTTTTTTGCGCAACCCAATCGTTGCGCCGCGCGAACCAGTAGTGTCCGGCGCGCGCCGCTTCTCCATGATGCAGCGAATAGAACGGCCGGAACTCAGTCACGGACTCCTGATGCGCCTGTTGCCTCACGAGCTTGACCGAATCGATGGAATAAACCTCGTATGCGAAAGCGCGGCGCGCTTCGGCCACCACCGGGTAAGAGACGGCCTGATGGTTCACGCGAATGGGCTCGCCGTGCTGCTCGAACAGGTTGACGACCGGCGTGCAGAAGAGCCGGAAGTGGTGCGCGGACAACGCGTCGAGAAGGCGCGCCACATGCGAATCGCTGCGCACTTCTTTCAGCACCACATGCAGCGTGAGGCGCTGGCAGCGGCCCGCGGTTCGCGTCATGGCCGCGAGGTCAAAGTCGGCGAAATTGAATTTGTCCGGGAAGGCAAAGTACTCGGTGAGAAGCCGGTAAGCCGGATGCGATTTCGCCGGATAGTCGATCAGTGCGTCATGTTCATCAAAACCCGCTTGCGCGAGAGGCGGCGTGCGCAATGGCGTCCACACGCCGCGCCGGTCCGCTTCCACATAGGTCGCCATTGCATTGACGAACAGGCAGTCCGCCAGCGCTGCGATAAACGACTGCTCGCCATGCAGATGCGCGCGCAATGTGCTGACTTTCAATGCGGACAGGTCGAGTTGCGCAGCGGTCGATTCAAAGGTGATGGACAGGATTGCGGTGGCATTGCCCGGCAATACCGTCGCGCTCGGCGCCATGGCCACCGACGTGTACTTCGCCTCGGAAATGCGCATCGGTGCGAGCGTGACGTCGTACGCGGTGCGGAAACGGCACTGCACACCGCGAATGGGCCGCGACTTCAGTTCGGTGCCGCGCTCGATGACAACCGGTTCCGTCAGATGGCTCAGCGCCGCGGAAGTGCCCAACTGCGCGATAGAACAGGAGGGAAAGGGCCGCAGATAGTGCGGGTACAGCACTTCCAGCAGCGCTTCTGTGAATTCGGGGTAGTCGTCGTCGAGCTTCTTGTTGATGCGCGCGCCGAGCAATGCGAACGACTCGATCATCCGCTCGACGTGCGGATCTTCGCAGTGCTCGCCGGACATGGCAAGACGCGCCGCGATCTTCGGGTAGCGCTCGGCGAAATCGCGCGAATAGCGCCGTAGAAACGACAGTTCGCGCTCGTAATACGGCAGCAATTCTTCCATCTATCTATCCCCGCACCCGAACCTTCAGCGCTCGACTTCTTCGCGCCGTTGCGCGTCACGGCAACAGTCAGGCGGTATTGAAGCCGGGCGTATTAAACAAAAAACAGTACTTACAGTTTCGCGCGTGCGCGCGTCACCGAGTATTGCAATGTGGAAGGCTGCAACATTGCGTCGAAACTCACCGGTTCTTCTGCCGGATGAACGACCAGCAGCGCCTGAATGGCGAAGTAAAGCGCATTGGTCGATTGTTCGTTCAGTTCGAGTGTGACCGATACCTGCTGCAAGCGCGGCTCATGCCGTGCAATGGCCTGCTGAATCGATTTACAGATGAACGTGCGGTCATAGTGACTCGCGAGACTCAGACCCGCGAAGTCGTTCAGACCATAAGTGAGCACGGAGCGCTGACACTCGGGCAAAGCAGCCAGCTCGTGCTCGGTCAGCGCAATGCGCGTATTCAATATTGCCTCGACGTCGCGCGCGACCGTGCTTTTCAATTCGTCCAACGACAATTGCCGCATCGCCGGGGAAGCCGGCAAATGCGGTTCGTCGTCGAACAGCTTGTCGAGAAAGCTGGGTTCGAAGCGTTTCATCAGCGTCCGAAGAAGCGGTTCATGCAACGCGCGCCGCGCGCTGTGGCCCTTTCAGGCATGGCGCCACGGCGTGCGCACCTGCATTACACCGCGTAGGTCTTGTCGTTCTTCGTCAGGCTCCACGCGCCCTGCGCATTGCCGCCCTGATTGCCGCCGATCTTCTGCTGCGTGTACTTCCACTGCACGGCAGCGTACTTCAGCGAGAATTGCTCGCTCGGCAAACCTTCGCCCACGACGCTCGGCGTGACGCTCGAGATGATCACGTATTTGAGCTTCACTTCCAGGTACTTGATGCGATTGCCTTCACCGTCCGAACGCATGAAGTCGATCGTGACTTCGTCGAACGTCGTGCCGCCCGAGGCGTGCTGATAAATCAGCGGGCTCACCACGTCGATGTCTTTCGTGAACACCATGTCGGCGTGTTCGCAACGCTCGGACGTGTGGCCGCCCGCGGTGGATGCCGTCGCCGAACGCGGTTGCGTGATCGCGTGGCTCCACGAATCGATTTCGATCCAGCCAGCGTGATCCTTATCGGCGGACTCGCCTTTGATCGCCGGATTGCCGAATTTTAAATAGATGTCCTTCATAACTCATCGACTCCCCAAAGAGGTGGTTTTAGCAGCTAGCCCGGGCGGCCGGCCCGGGCTTTCTGAATCTGGTTTATGAATTGGCCGGCTTCGGCAGATCGGCGACGAGCCGCAACGAGATGGACAGTTCGTCGAGCTGGAAATGCGGGCGCAAAAACGCGACGGAACGATAGGCGCCGGGCTTACCAGGAATCTCCGACACCTGAATCGATGCTTCGCGCAGCGGGAACTGCGCCTTCTGTTCCTGTGTGGCGTTGTCGTCCAGCAGCACGTACTGCGAGATCCAGCGATTCAGGAACACTTCCACGTTTTGCGCCGACGCGAAGCTGCCGATCTTGTCGCGCATCATCGCCTTCAGGTAATGCGCAACGCGCGATACCGAGAAGATGTACTGCAATTGTGCGGACAGAACCGCGTTGGCATTGGCGCTGTCGGTGCTGTATTTCTTGGGCTTTTGCACCGATTGCGCGGCGAAGAACGCGGCGTAGTCGGAGTTCTTGCAGTGCACGAGCGGAATGAAACCGAGGTCGCTCAACTCTTTTTCGCGGCGGTCCGTAATCGCGATTTCGGTCGGGCATTTCAGCGCGATTTCGCCGTCGTCGGTCTTGAACGTGTGGGTGGGCAGATCTTCCACCAGACCGCCGCCTTCCACGCCGCGAATCGCGGCGCACCAGCCGAAGTCGTCGAATGCGGCCGTGAGACGCGCGGCGAACGCCCATGCCGCGTTACACCACAGGTACTTGCTGTGGTCGGTGCCGTCCACGTCCTCGACGAAGTTGAAGCCTTCCGCCGTGGCGCCGTCTTTCGGATTGAACGGCAGGCGGCCGAGAAAACGCGGCAACGTGAGGCCGACGTAGCGCGAGTCTTCCGAGTCGCGAAACGACTTCCACTTGGCGTATTCAACCGTATCGAATACTTTGCCGAGGTCGCGCGGCTTGCCGAGATCGGCAAACGTTTCAAGGCCCAGCAATTCAGGCGACGCCGACGCGATAAACGGCGCATGCGCGGCCGCTGCGACGTGCGACATCTGTTCGATGAAGTACACGTCTTCGGGCTGGCGCGTGACCTCGAAGTCGCCGATGATCGCGCCGAACGGCGAGCCGCCGAACGTGCCGAACTCTTCTTCGTAGATCTTCTTGAAGAGCGCGCTCTGGTCGAATTCAATCGCGGTCTTGAAGTCGCGCACCAGATCGCGCTTGGGCGCATGCAGCGCCTTGATCTTGACCGTGGCGCCGGTGTTGCTCTCCTTGCACAGATAGTCGAGCCCGCGCCACGTGCTTTCCATGCGCTGAAACTCGGGCGCGTGCATCACCGCACTCAACTGCGCCGAAATGAGGCGGTCGAGTTCGGCAACGCGCGCGTCGATGGTGGCCGACAGATTGTCGGAGACGACCACCGTGCCGTCGAGCACCTCGCGCACGAGTTCGCCGATCAGGTCTTTCGCGCGCGCGTGTTCGGAATCCGACTTCGCCACGCGGCTTTTCTCGACGATCTCGTCGAGCAGCGTGGATTCGGCGCCGCTTTGCGCAGTGGCGAGTTGAGCTGCTGCCGTTTGCTGATTCATCTCACACCCCGTACTTATTCGCCTTGCTTGTCGTGATCCGGCGCGCCGCCGTGGTCTTTCGCCAGCGTCTGCAGCTGCTGCGTGTTGTTGAGCACTTCGGAGAGCAGGTCTTCGAGCTTGTCGTTGCCGGCCAGCTTGTTGCGCAGGTCGGCAAGCTTCGAGCGCGCTTCGAGCAGGCGCCGCAGCGGCTCGATTTGCTCGACCACTTCGTCCGGATTGAAATCGGCCATCGACTTGAAACGCAGATCGACTGCGAATTTGCCGCCGGCTTCGCTCAGACGGTTGTCCACCTGAAAAGCAGCGCGCGGCTCGATCGCCTTCATGACGTCGTCGAAATTGTCGCGGTCGATGTTGACGAACTTGCGATCGCGCAGCTTCGGCTGTTCGACTTCCGACTGCCCCGCCAGATCGGCGACCACGCCGACGACGAACGGCAACTCCTTCACTTCGATCGCATCGCCGCGCTCCACCTCATAGGTGAGCTGCACGCGGGGCGGCCGCACTTTCTGCAAGCGTTTTTGTATGCTTTCTTTCTTCGCCATCGTCGGCTCCCGAATGCTGATGTGAGGCGTGAAGATCAGCGCAGCGCGCTGAACGGATCGGACGCGCCGCCGCTTTGCGCGGCCTTGGCGGGCGCTGCCGGCGCAGCGGGCGCGGGCGCCGCCGGAGCAGCCGGCGTGGCGGCCGGCGCCGCGGCGCTCGTGCTCGCCTCCGGCGTTTCCCCGGCCTTGCTCTTCGTGACGCGGCGAATCACGCGCTTCTTCTTCGGAGCCGGCTTGTCGTTGGGATCGGGCGGAAACAGCGTGGCCTCGCCGAGCGTGTCGCGCAACTGCTTCGCCAGCGCCTGCGCGTCCGATTTGGCGTCGCCCGCGAGCGACGCGTCCTGGCGCAACTCGCCGAGCGATTGGGTGGCGACGCGCAGACCGGCAACAGCCAGCACGCTCTTTGCCTGACGGTCGGTCTGATCGCGCTGCAGCGCTTCTTGCGCCGCGACGATAGCCTGGCCGTAGTGGCCCTGCGCAAACTGGATCTGCGCAATGCGCGACCACGGCTCTTCGCGCGTCGGATCGGATTTTGAAAGCTGCTGATAAAGCGCGATGGCGCGGTCCTGATCTCCGCCTTTAGCGACCGTATCGGCGTCCGCGAGTTGCTTATTAAAAGCCTCCGGTGTGGTTGCCGCATTGTTGCCCTGTGTCGCGCAACCGGCGATCACGCCGCAAGCCAACACTACCCCAGATAGTTTTACTAACAGACGGTCATTCATCGTTTTTCACCGACGTGCGATTTTTTAATTCGAGGGAGAAACCGGAGTTTTGCTTTGCTTCAAGTGCGCGGGTATAGTACAGGCCAATTTTCGATAATTCAACTTTCATGTGAAGAAGCATTGCACGAAAAAAATCCGCATGGTTCTTTAAACTGGACATGCAGAAATTGTTTCCTGGCGCAATAGTCCAGGCTGAGACGCCGGAAAAAATTTCCACTCGCTGCGCAGAAAGCCTGCTCACACCAGCATTACATGCGTGTTGCATAAAGCGCCAGCGAATGGCAGAAAGCGGCAGAACGCGGCATTCGTTGCCAAAATCTGTCCGGAAGCATTTTGTTAATGGATGTTTAGACGGGGGACGGCGGCCAGCCGGTCGAGGTATATGAATTCGCGTCTTGTTCGCCATGCATCGTTATTGATTATAGAGGCCGCCGCATGCGCCCTTCTCGGCGGTTGCGCCGCGGGCGTGACCGTGCTCGGAGCCGCGGCCAACGCGGCTTTGCAGGCAAGCGGCCTCGGCAAGCCCGATGTGCCGGACGCGCAGAAACCGCCGCGCAATGTCCCACTCACGTTATATGCGGCGCCGAATCTGAATGCCGCGAATGACAAACGGCCATTGGCACTGGTCGTGCGGCTTTACGTGCTGAAAGACCCCACCTCCTTCCAGCAGGCGCCATTCGACGCATTTACCGACGCCACAAAGGAAAAGATCACACTGGGCGGCGATCTGCTCGGCGTGCGCGAAGTGACGCTAATTCCGGGCCAGCGTTACATTGTTACCGAAAAGGTGTCGCGAGAAGCGCAGGCATTCGGTATCGTCGCGCTATTCCGCGATCCGGCCATGCAGCGTTGGAAATTCGCCTTCGACCCGGCGAAGTCGGAGAAATCCGGCATAATGGTCGGCCTGCATAACTGTGCAATGACCGTGACCAACGGCACGGTGATCCCGCCGGAACAGGGGTTGCCCGCGCAGCCGCTCAATATGCTTTCTTCGGTGAGTTGCGGTTAAAAAGTACAGTGACAAGGCGATTTAACATTTTCAGAGAATTAACTATGCGACGCCCGAATCGGGTTATTGCGGGCGCGCCGCACGCTGAACCCATATAACAGGTTTGAGATGAGTTATTCCGCAAAAGTGCTCTGGGGAGAAGGCCTGTTTCTGCGGCCGCAGCATTTTCAGCGTCAGGACGCCTACCATGAGGCGCGCCTCTTCGAGTCGATTCAGGCCATCCAGCCGTACAACTGGGGCGTGCGCTCCGCGCGCTTCGACCGCGACGCGCTCGGCAGCAACGTGCTGCGCGTGAGCGAACTGTCGCTGGTGTTTCCCGACGGCGCGCTCTACTCCGCGCCGCAGGCGGACGACCTGCCGCCGCCCATCGCGCTCGACACGCTGCCGGACGGCATCAACGAATTCACGTTTTATCTTGCGCTGCATCCGCTGCGCGAGACTGGCGCCAACTATTCGCAGGACAGCAACGCGGGCTTCGTCGCGCGTTACGTGAGCGAAGAGACGCCGGTGGCAGACCATTTCACGGACGCCGCCGAAGCCGACATCACCTTTCTCAAGACGAGCGTCAAGCTGATCGCGCACAGCGAGCCGCGCGATCAACTGCTCTCGGTGCCGCTCGTGCGCGTGCGCCGCACGGCCACCTCGGGCTTTGAAATCGACGACAGCTTCGTGCCGCCCTGTCTCGCGATCGAGGCATCGCCGGTGCTGCATCAGCGGCTGCGCCAGCTGATCGACGCATTGCAGGCGAAAGTCAACGCGCTGTACGGCTTTCACCGCGAGCCGACCAAGAACATTATCGAGTTCCGTTCCGGCGACATCGCGTCGTTCTGGCTGCTGCATACGGCAAGCGCGGCGTTCGCCTCGCTTGCGCATCTGTATCAGCATTCGGCGCTGCATCCAGAGCGCCTCTTTCAGGAATTGTTGCGCCTTGCCGGCCAGTTGATGACGTTCTCGAAGGGCTATGCGCTCTCCGATCTGCCGGCTTATCGCCACGACGATCCGGGGCCCGGCTTCGCGCGCCTCGACACGATCCTGCGCGATCTGCTCGAAACGGTGATCTCCACGCGCTACTTTGCCATCGCGCTGGAAGAAGTGCGCCCGTCGTTTCATGCAGGCCGGCTCGATTCGGGCAAGATCGACGACAAGACCCTGTTCTACATTGCCGTGTCCGCGGACATGCCCACTGCCGAGCTCGTGGAAGCCGTGCCCGCGCGCTTCAAGGTGGGCGCCCCGGACGATGTCGACAAGCTCGTGCTCTCGGCCATGCCGGGCGTGCGGCTCGTGTACACGCCGCAAGTGCCGCCCGCGATTCCGGTGCGGCCCGGCGCCTGTTATTTCTCCTGCGAGCCGCGCGGCGGGCTGTACGAGCGCATGCTGCAAGCGCAGTCGGCCATGATCTACGCGCCCTCGGGCATCAACGATCTTCAACTTGAACTGATCGCGGTCACCTCATGAGCTACGCGCCTTCACTTTTCGGCGGCAGCACGCCTGCCGCGACACCCGCGCCGGCGGCCGAACCGAGCTATCAGGTTCGCTCGCTGCTCGACCTGTTGTACGACGGCTTCTTCATGCTCTTTTTGCTGAAGAACGGCCGCGAACCGGGCGATGCGCATGAATTCAGTCAGCGCATCCAGCAGTTTCTCGGCGACTTCGAACGCGGCGCGAAAAAGCTCAACGCATCGGCGGAAGACGTGTATGCGTCCAAGTTTGCGTTTTGCGCGGCGATCGACGAATCGGTGTTGTCCTCCAGCTTCAGGATTCGCACCGAGTGGGAGCGCCGCCCGCTGCAACTGGTGCTGTTCGGCGAGCAGCTCGCGGGTGAGAAGTTCTTCCAGTATCTCGAGGAATGCCGCGCGCAAGGCGCCGCGCGCCTGCAATCGCTCGAGGTGTTTCATATGTGCCTGCTGCTCGGCTTCCAGGGCAAGTATCTGCTGGAAGGGCCGGAGAAGCTCGCGTATCTGACCGCGCGCATCGGCGACGAAATCGCGCATATGAAGGGCAAGCGCGCACCGTTCGCGCCGCATTGGCCGCTGCCCGATCAGGTCGCGCACCGTCTGAAGCGCGAAGTGCCGTTGTGGTCGATCGGCGCGGTGTTCGCGCTCGTCGGCCTGCTCGCCTATCTCGGCTTGAACACGTATCTGCGCGATCAGACGCTGCGCACGCTCGCGCCCTATTCGCAGGTGGTCAAGCTCGGGCCGCAATCGGCCACGCTGACGATCTCGCTGCCTTAGCGCGAGACGCCGCCCGCAAAAAAAACGGCCCGCGTTCAATACGCGGGCCGTTTTTCATTGGACGGCGGACACCACCGGCAAGCACCGCTTATTGCGACTCCTCTGCCCACACGGCATTTTCCCGCGCCATCAACGCAGTCGACGCCGCCGGCCCGAAGGTACCCGCCGTATAGTTGCGCGGCCGCTCGCCCGACTTCGCCCAGCCGTCGAGGATCGGCTCGGCCCAGGCCCACGCGGCCTCGAGTTCGTCGCGGCGCATGAAGTGCGTGAGGCGTCCGCGAATCACGTCGATCAGCAAACGTTCATACGCTTCCGCACGACGCTCGGTGAACGCCTGCTGCAAGTCGAGGTTCAGATTCACCGGCAGCATGTGCATGCCGCTGCCAGGCTCCTTCGCCAGCATCTGAAGCTGGATCGATTCTTCCGGCTGCAACTGGATCACGAGACGGTTGCCGTAGTTGCGCCCGCCGCTCGGAATGATGGAGAACGGCAAATCGGAGAATTCGATGACGATCTCCGACACCTTCTTCTGCATACGCTTGCCGGTGCGCAGGAAAAACGGCACGTTGGCCCAGCGCCAGTTGTTGATATGCGCGCGCAACGCGACGAACGTCTCCGCACGGCTGCCGGCCGGCACATTCTCTTCCTCCAGATAGCCCTTCACCGCCTCGCCGTCCACCGCGCCTGCCGTGTACTGGCCGCGCACCGTGTCGCGCGCGATGTCCTCGGGCGTCATGGGCCGCAACGAGCGCAGCACTTTGAGCTTTTCGTCGCGGACCGCGTCGGGGTCGAGCGACACCGGCGGCTCCATCGCGACGATGCACAGCAGTTGCAGCAGGTGGTTCTGCACCATGTCGCGCAGCGCGCCGGTCTTGTCGTAGAAGCCTGCACGGCTGCCCACGCCGACCGTTTCGGCGACCGTGATCTGCACGCGCTTGATATACGGCGCCTGCCACAGCGGCCCGAAAATCGGATTGCCGAAGCGCAGCACCATCAGGTTCTGCACAGTTTCCTTGCCGAGATAGTGGTCGATCCGGTAGATCTGCGCCTCGCTGAAATGCTTGCCGACCGCCGTGTTGATCTCCTTGGCGGACGCGAGGTCATGGCCGAGCGGCTTTTCGAGCACGACGCGCGACAGCTCGTCCACGAGCCCCGCCGCCGAGAGGTTGTCGCAAATGTTCGTGAACAGATCCGGCGACGTCGCCAGATAGAACGCGCGGCGCACGCCGTCCCGCGAGGCTTCCTTCAGCCGCTGATAGTCTTCGGCCGAATCGACGTCCATGCGCACATATTCGAACAGCGCGAGAAATTTGTCCCACGCGGCCGCGTCGAACGCCTTCTTTTCGATGAAGGGCTTGGCCTTCTGCTCCATGAATTCGGCGATGTATTCCTCGCGCGACCACGGCTTCCGCCCGATGGTGAGAATGCGTGTTTCGGGCGGCAGGTTGCAGTGCAGATGCGCCATATACAGCGCGGGAAGCAGCTTGCGAAACGACAGGTCGCCGGTGCCGCCGAAGATGATCATGTCGAGCGGAAGCTCGGGAGTCGCAGAAGCGTGTTGAGTCGTCATAGCGCGGTCGCAGCGTCGTGAGAAGGAAGGTGTCGTCAGGCGCCGAAGGGCCCTGCGGCCAGGGACCGCCCGTGGGCCCCGGTCCAATGCGGAAAAAGCGCAGGCGCCGCCTTCAGGGCGGGCATCGGCGGTTTTTCCGGCAAACGCCTATGGTGCAACGTTTTGGGATTGTTTGCACGGCAACATGTGCCGCAGCTTGGCGCAATATGCCAAACCGTCCGGCAAGCCGCTATTTTAAAGGCGTTTTTCCGTCGCGAGGCACAAGAAGCGGGCTGCCAGTGCGCTGTGCCTCAACTGCGCGCAAGCGCCTCGCGCGCGACGCGGCAGGCCGCCAGATCCCACGCCGCGCAGCCGACGCTCTTGAATACCACCGGCGTGTGCGGCGCAGGCGCCGCGGTGTCGAGCACCGAGGCGATGCCGCGCACGCCGGTCCAATCGACGCCTGCCTGAATGAAATCGCCGGCTTCGTGCCGGGCACCGGCCTCGTCGTCGACAAAAAGCGCGCTGCCCGCGAGCGTCCGCGCGCCGATCTCCACCATGTCCGGCGTGAACGCACCGACGCCGATCACGAGGCGCCCCGCGCGCGCCGCTTCGTCGTAGACAGGCTGGCGGCTCGTGGTGAGCGCAATGACAACCTCGATCGATTCAGGCAGCGCTGCGTGCGGCTCGGCAAGCGGCCGCAGCTCGAACGCCTTGTCCTGATGCGCGGCGCAAAACGCCTCGGCGCGCGCCGGCGCACTGCCCTTCACCCACACGCGTGCTTGCGGATAGAGTTCGCCGATCGCTTCGAGATGATTGAGCGCCTGCGTGCCGGTGCCGATCAGCAGGAACTCGCGTGGCGCCGCGGCGCCAAAGGTGCTTACGCCGAGCATCGACATGGCCGCGGTTCGGCGTCCCGTCACCGTCGGGCCGTCGAGGATGAAGAGCGTCTCGCCGGTGTCGGCGTCGAGCGCCATGACCTGACCGTGGATCGTCGGCAAACCGCGCGCGCCGTTGCCCGGGCACACGTTGACGAGCTTGTGGATCGCGAGGTCGGGCGCGGCCGCCGGCATCGACAGCAGAATGCCGCCGGCGTTCAGCGGCACGCCGAGCCGCTCCGGACTCGCGATGCGCCGCTGGGCGTAGTCGAGGCTCGTGCGCTTGAGCGAGTCGACGAGCGCCGCGTAGGGTGTGAGCCGCGCGGTCGCGTCGGCGTCGAAAATCTGCGTGATCGGACGGGTCATGGACAAATCGGTGTGGTCGCAGTCGAAACCGCCGATTCTACGACGCTTCTACCTCCCTCCACCGCCGCGCATGCGTCTCACCAGCCCGCCGATGCTCGCGCCGATGCCCGGCGCGCCTCCCATCGACCCGCTCACTGCGCGGCGTCCTGCTTCGCGCCGCTGTCCCCGGATGTTTTGCCGCCCTTGAACATCGCGCGGCATGGCGGACTGAGTTCGTCGACGTGCTGCTTCATGCAGGCGGTGATCTTCGCCTTGTTGGGAATATCGGCAGCGCAAAAGTGCATGGCGTCGCCGCGGCAGGCCTTGGCCTGCTGGTCACGGGTCGCCCCATGAGCCGCGGTGACAGCGGTAAGCGCGAAAAGGCTCGCGGCGAGCAGGGCGTGCTTCTTATTCATGTCGGGGTCCTGTATCGCTGATGTCGGTACGGACGACCCAGCAGAAAACGCGCCCGATCAGACGCCGCCCGCACTGGCCGCACTGGCCGCACCGGCCGCGTTGCCGCGTTGCCGGCTTGCCGCGCCGCCGCCTTCACGCGCGGCGGTCCAGCGCGGCACAAACCACGCTCAGCCCTCCACGCGGCTGAGCGTCATGCCGCGGCCGGCATAGAAACGCGTCATCGTCGCGAAAGGCAGATAGACGTCGGCCTGGTGCGGCTCGATGCCCGACGGATTGTGAAACCACACGCCGCCGGCATCGCGCCCGTGCAGCAGGACGAGATGTCCGCCCTGCCGCTGGTTCGGCTCGTCGGGATAGCGGATCTCCGGGCTGACGGAAACGATGGCAAGCGTGCGTGCATCGAGACGCCCGGCCATTTCCTCCAGCGACGCCTGCGGCAGCACGTCGACGCGCACGCCGAACGCCTCCCGCACCCATTGTGCAAACGGCCGATAGATCAGGCCGTCGACGCCGCCGTCGTCCCTCAGCCGGTACACGCCGTGCCGCAACGCTTCGTCCAGCAGCGCGGCGCGCGGCGGGTGTTCGATACGCCAGTAGTCGAGCGCCGACTCGAGGCAGGTCAGCCCGCACAGGCGTTTGGCCCAGAAACGGTAGCGCTCGCGGTCGGAGAAGCCGCTCCTTTGCCAGCCGGGATCGTCGCAGGGGTCGGCGTCCCGCTCGACAATCGGGCGAACCCATTCGGGACTGCCCCACTGCGTGTAGTACGGAACGCCGGCGTGGCGCAAGGTCGGTTCATTCATGCAAAGGCGATCCAGGAAGAGGCGGAAAATGAAGCTGAGCGGCCGCGCTCACAGCATGCTGCGAGGCCGCTGCATCGTGCCGTCGAAAAAACGCTGCAAGCGGAACGCGGACAGATCGAGCGAGGGCTTGCCGCCGTCGTTGATCTCCGCCAGCAGCTTGCCGACGATCGGTCCCATCGCGAAACCATGGCCGCAAAAGCCCGTCGCGATAGTGAGCCCGCCGACCTGCGGCGGCGCGTCGATGACGGGAATGCCGTCGGGCAGCACGTCGATCAGACCGGCCCAGGACTCCACCACCTGCGCGTCCTTCAGCGCGGGAAAGAGCGCGCGCAGTTTTGCGAGGGCGCGCGGCGCGTGGCGCGGATTCGGTTGCGGATGCGGGTCGCGCGGATGCAGCAGCCGCTCGGCCGCCGGCACGACGCCCGGCAGACGGTCCCGCACATCGCGCAGACAGGCGCCGTTCAGATGAAAGCTGAACTTCTCGCGCTGACTCCAGAGCTCGGGCAGGAACCATTTGAGCGCACGAAAATGCCCGAGTGTCATGTCGACGTCGACCTGCATGTCGTCGGCGAGATTGATCGCGCCGTTCGCGCGTTGCCGCACGCCGAGCCCATGCCCCCAGAAGGTGGACGCGGTCACCGGCGGCAGCGGATTCGTGCGCATGCATGTGCCGCGCACCGCCTGCTGCGGCAGTTCGAGACCCAAAGTCTTCAGGAGGCGCCAGCTGCTTGCGCCCGCCGCGCAAATAAAACGCGACGTGCGCACCGTGCCGCGCTCGGTCACCACTCCGGCGACGGCGCCCGCCGCCCGCTCCACGCCGAGCACCCCGCAGCCTTCGAAAAAAAGCGCGCCGGCTTGCGCCGCCCGGGCAGCAAAAGCGGCAGCCGCGCGGCGCGGCTCGGCCTGACCGTCGCTCGGCGTGTAGAGGCCGCCGAGCGCCGGGCCTTGCATGCCCATCACCACCGAATCGATCTGCTTGCGGTCGAGCGTTCGGGTGTCGAGCCCGTGCTGGCGCGCCACGTCCATCCATTGCTGGAACGACGCCCAGTCCTCCTCCCCGGTCGCAACGTAAAGGCAACCGCCCTGGCGCCATTCCAGATCGAAGTCCAGTTCGCGCTCAAGCGTTGCCCACAGCGGAATGCTCGCCATCATGAGCGGCACTTCCGCCGACTCGCGGCCCTGCTGGCGCACGAAACCCCACGCGCGCGACGACTGCTGGCCCGCAATCCGCGATTTATCGAGCACGACCACCGTGAGCCCGCGCCGCGCCAGATAGTAAGCCGCCGCGCAACCCATGATGCCCGCGCCGGCGATCACCACGTCGGCGTATCGCGGAAACGGTTGGTCGGGCGAAGTGAAGCCGGCGTGCAGCGGATAAGTCGTCGTCATCGGGCGAACAGGTTTTAAGTGTGTGCATCATCTTCGCAGGCGGGACCGCTGTCCGCAATGCCCGCCCCGCATGACACCGCGGCCCGGTCGCGCCGCGCAGGCATGCCGTTCGGTGGATGTGGCCCGTTTTCGCCGGTAAAATGGGGCTATGCCAGATGCATCACAGTACGTGGACTTGAGCGCGTGCAGCGGCACCTGCACAAAACGCCTGATGGCGACGTTTTTACGGTACATTTGCTGTCCCCCGCGTGCCTGCGTCGCGCTGTGTCCATGATGCATGGCCGCGTTACGCCTGCCGTATCGCCCCCACAGCCCTTTAAGAACGGCGGATTCTCACGCAGTATGAGCAACGAAACACACTCACCGGACTCCATCGCCGTCGCCGAGCGCGTGCGCGAGTTGATGAGCCGGCATGGAATCGGCAAGCGACAGCAAACCACAGAACTTTGCCGCATCCTCGACCTCAGTTTTTCGCAGGGCCACCGCAAGCTCCGGGGCAACAGCCCCTGGACCCTGTCGCAAATCAAGAAGGTCGCGGAGGTGTACGGCGAGCCCGCCGCGCAGCTCTTCGGCGCGCAGTCGCTGGATCCCGGCATGGTCGGCGCAATCGCGCAGGAGGCCGTGTTCTGCATCGGCGCAATCGAGCTGCCGTGCACCGCCTGGGTGGGCGCGGCGCTCGAACCGGGCAGCCGCCCGGAATTCGTCGCCTACTCGAAGCTCGGCCAGTGGCGCGTCGCGCGGCACGACGGCGCGCTCTATCAGAGCGCCTACGAAGTCCACAAGATCGAGATCTATCCGCGCCGCGCGGAAACGGACAAGCCGACCATCGCTGTGGTGGACGACGATCAGGCGAGCGCCGACAATCTGCGCGACTATCTGGAGCGCAGCGGCTTTGCCGCCGTCGCCATCTACGGACTCGCGGCCTTTGCCGAGCAACTGCAAACGCAGGTGTTCGACGGCATCGTGATCGACTGGCTGTTCGGCGCGCAAACCTCGGCGGCTGCGATTCGCGCGGTGCGCGCGTCGGAAAATCCGGACGCGCCGATTTTCGTTTTGACCGGCGAATTGCTGACCGGCAAGGCGAGCGAGTCGGAGATCAGCCAGGTGATCCGCAATTACGACGTCGCCTGCTATGAAAAGCCCGCGCGGATGGCGATTCTGGTGGCCGATCTGTCGAAGCGGCTGAATCGGCCCTGAATCTGTCCTGAATCTGTCCTGAATCCGTGCTGGGCTTGCCGGCGCCGTCTCAGACGACGCGCCGCGAAGCCAGCGCACGCTGCAACGCGTTGCGCAGGTCACCGTAATGTACCGGCTTTAATAACGCATCGAAAAACGGCTGCGCGGCCGCCCCGTCGCGGCTCTCCCCTTCCTTCTTCGCGCCGGCTTCCGGCGCATACGCGCTGACCACGATCACCGGCACGCCCGATACCGGCTCGCCACGCGCGGCGAGGTCCGCGAGAAACGCGTAGCCGTCGCGCTCCGGCATGTGCAGATCCAGCAGCACCACATCGCAGCGGCGTGCGTCGAGCCACGAGAGCGCGTCGTCGGCGTTGGCGGCGGCGTGCGCGTCGTAGCCCATGTGCGCGACCATTTCGCTGAGCGACTCGCGAATCAGCCGGTTATCGTCGACGATCAGTACGCTCGGCCGCTCGCCGCCCAGCTCGGCCTGCGCCTCAGCGTCGCGCGAAGGGGCGGGCGCAACCGGCGTGACGGGAATCGTCACCGTGAAAGTCGTGCCCTCGCCCACCACGCTCGCCACTTCCACCGTGCCGCCGAAGAGCCGCACGAGCCCCTGCACGATCGTGAGGCCCATGCCCGCGCCCTCGAAGCGGCGCGTCCGCGAGCCGTCCAGCTGGGTGAACTCCTGGAAGATCAGCGGAATCTGCGCTTGCGGCACGCCGGGCCCGGTGTCGCTCACCACGAAGCTCAGAAGCGCCGGCCGCTGCATCAGCTTCACGCGAATCGTGCCGGTCTCCGTATAGCGGATCGCGTTGGTGACGAGGTTATTCACGATCTGGCGAATGCGATGCGGATCGGAGTCAACGAGTCCGCTCACGCCGCTCGCCTCGCTCTCCAGCTTCAGACCGCGCGCGGCGGCGGACATCGCATGTTCGTCGACGATCGACGCGAGCAGCTCGCGCGGCTCGAAGTGCTCGTGACGCAGTTCGAGCTTGCCGGCGCCGAGCCGCGCGTAATCGGTCAGATCCTTCATCTGGGCTTCCAGATGGCGCGCCGCGGTTTCGAGCCGCTGGATCACCTTGCGGTCGGCTTCCGAGTGATAGTTGAAGCCCAGCAGTTCGATCGACGAGACGATTGCATGCAACGGCGTGCGCAGCTCGTGACTGATCATGCCGAGGAACGCATCCTTCGCAAGACTCGCCTCGCGCGCCGCGCGGCTCGCCTGGTGCTCGGCTTCGAGCGCCGCGTGCTGCTGGTGCATGAGACGCGTGCGGCGCCGGCCGTTGACCACCAGCAGCAGCGTCGCGGCCGCGGACAGCAGCAGCAGGACCAGGCCGCCGGCAAACAGCATGCGGCGCTTGTCGATGAAATCGCGGTTCATCGCCTCGCGGTCGGCGACATCGGCGAAACGGCGGCTGAGCGCGAGGTCGTTGACTTCGTTCCAGTGCTGGCGCAATTGCGCGACGATCCCGTTCACACCGGCCCGGTCTTGCGGCAGCGCCGCGACGTCCGGAGCGAGGGCGGTCAGCATGCGGTCGAGCGCGTGAATTTCATCCAGTTGCCGTTGCACGAGCGCGACTTGCGTGGTGAGCCGGCGTGTCGAGCCTTCCATGACGTGCAGCTTCGACTGCAGCAACTGGTAGCGCAACGTAAGCCGCTGGTAATCGTCGTCGACGCCCGCCTGATAGAGCAGCAACTGGTTCTCGAACCGCGCGTAGGCGATCTGCAGCTGTGCCGCGTCCCAGTAGAAGCCGTCGTACGAGCCCGTCAGCGACTCGGTCGTCTGCGGATTCAGCAGGTTCGCGTAGAGCAGATAACCGATCGCGCCGGCGGGCGCGGCGAGCGCCGTGAGCCAGATCAGCACATAAAAAAACCGGCGCCACGGGCGGCGCGCTATTTGACGATGAGTGCCTTGATCTGCCATACGAATTTCGAATCGCCCGAGGCGCCCGCGAGTTCATCGGGGAACGCATCGCGCGGATAGATAAGAAACAGAGGGCCGAAGTCGCTGACCTTCAGACGCCTGCCGTTCATGCTGTACGCCACCACGACGCCATAGCGGTCGCAGTCCGATACGGGGATGGTGTACGTGTAGTCGTCGAGCGTATGGATCTCGACCTGGGTGCCATACGCGCCGACCGTCTTCAGAATATCCGCGAGCAGCGGTCCTGTGAAGGTCGAGCGCGGTGTCCAGGTGGTCGCGGTGGTGATCGAATGAGCGGGCAGCGCCAGCAACTGCGCCTCGTCGAAGCGGTAGGCACGGTGCGCCGCGTCGTTGGTCTTGCCGATCTTGCCCATCAGGTCGAGCGACAACGCGGTCGAATCCGTCTGCGCGTGCACGCTCCAGGCGGCGAGCGCGAAGATGAGCCCGATTAACCAGCGCGCGCTCGCAGGCGCGCCCGGTCCGCGTTGCACTGTTGCCGTCACTTTATTCATTGCGTCTTTTTCCGTGGTCTGTTTTTTTTGCGGCGCCGCTGCCTTTTCGAGCCAGCGCCTCGGCTTGCCGTCACGCGCATCACCCCGACGCGCGATTGCCGAACGGCATGCATAATATCGTCAAAATTCTTTGCAGGAAAAAACGACAGTCTGCCGCCGCGGCGTGCGCAGGCGTGTCTTGCCGCCGAACGGCGGCCTTCCCCACGCGTTACGCGACTCAACAAGTGTTATGAACAAGCCGGTTTTGCCCCTTACCTATGAGCAGCTCGATCACTGGATCGAATCGCTGCAACCCGCCTTGCTCGCCGAAGATTTTGCGATGGCGATCGGCATTCTGCGCGGCGGTGCGCCGCTCGCGCTGATGGTTTCCCATTCGGCCGGTGCGCCGGTCGCCTTTCTGCGCTACGACCGCGCGGCCCGCAAGGTGGCCTGGGACTCGACGCTGCCGATTCCGCCCGCCGGCTCCAAAGTGCTGCTCTGCGAGGACATTGCGGGGCGCGGTTTCACGCTCGTCGATTGCATTGCGTTTCTTCAGCAGCACGGCCTTGTCGTGAAGACGCTGACCGGCGCCGTCGACGATCTGAGCCGCACGCAGCCCGATTACGCCATCGACGCGCGCGGCTACTTCGCGCTTTTTCCGTGGGAGCGCCAGGCGTACACACAGCGTTACCGCGACGACTGGGCGCGCGTGGAAGCCGGCGAAGCACCGGCGATGGCGGACGATCACCACTACGCGACGTATGCGATCGATCTCGACGGCATTCTGCTGCCCGACGTGCCGCTCGCGCGCTACGACGAAGATCTCGCCGCCGCGCTGGCCGAACGCGACGCGCTGCTGCCCTTCGAGGTGCTGCCGGGCATCGATCTGCAGCGGGTTCGCACGATCATCACCGGGCGGCCGGAACTGGACCGCGCGCGCACCGAGACCTGGCTCGAACGGCACGGCTTCGGCCATATGCAACTGGTGATGCGCGCGCCCGGCACGCACGACGAAAGTCCGGCCGGCGCCGCCGCGCACAAGGCGTCCGCGGCGCTCGCGGGCGGTGTCACGCACTTCGTGGAAAGCGATCCGGTGCAGGCTTTGCTGATCGCGCAGCAAGCACCGCTCTTGCGCGTGATCTGGTGGGATGCCCGCACGCGCACGGGCCTGCTGGTCGGCGCGCGCGCGTGGGCGTGACGGTAGGTGCGCGCCTGCCGCTCGCGTCAGGCTTCGCGCGCCTCGGCGGTTTCCCGGCTGTCCTTCGCGTCGCGCAGATGCAGATGACGCGCGGCGCGTTGCGAGGCGACGATGATCAGCTTCATCGTCGCACGCGTCGCGCCGACGAACAGCTTGCGCGCAATACGCTCGTCGAAGGCGTCGAAATCGACCTCGGTCAGAATCACGCACGGCGCCGCCTGACCCTTGAAACGGTAGATGGATTCGAATAGCACGTCGCCTTCCCGATATTCCGGATTGCCAAATAAATCGTACTTGCCGGTGAAGCTGCGCAGCCGGTGCGGACCGAGATGATCCTGCGCGGTCATCGCGGAGCCCTCGCGGCCGCGAAACGACAGCACCGCGATGTCCTGCTTGCGAAACCCGAGCGAAAGCGCCTGCGTGATGGCGCGTTTGGTTGCCTCCGTGGCGGTCTCGGCGGCGTTCGCTTCGTTGTAGACGGAAAGCGATATGTCCGAGCCGTCGAACGGACTGCCGGAGGCGAGCGCCGCCGCGCTCGGCACCGAAGCGCCGACCACCTCGCGCACGTAATCGAGAATGTCGCGCGGGCTGCGGTAGTTGGTGGTTTCTTTCAGCGTCGTCCAGCCCGGCAGCGCAACCGGCTCGCGCATATACAGATTCTGCAGCGGATCCTCGAGCCACCACCACGCGCCGCCGGGACGCAGCAGGCGTTCGAGCGCCGCGACCCACGGCTCCTGGAAGTCCTGCCCTTCGTCGACGATCAGCACGTCGAATTGCCAGCGCGCGTCGATCGGCGTGTGCGCGAACATCGCCTCCAGCTGATCGAACACCTGGCCCGACTGGAAATCGGGCTGACGGCCCGCATCGCGCGCAATCCAGTCGCACAGCTGATGATAGTTCGCGACCTTCGCCTCGGGCGGCGCAACACGCGCGATGTGATCGGCGAGCGGCCGGTTGAAGCACACATACAACGGACGCTCGCCGCGCGCGACCGCGTCTTTCATGACCTGCACGGCGAGCTGCGTCTTACCCGAGCCGGCCGTGCCGATCACGCGCAGGCGGAACGGCGAAAATTCGAGCCGCCGCGCCCATGTTGCGAGGCCCCCCGCGAGCCGCGTGACGAGCGTGCCGGCCTGGCCGACGAGCGCGCTCGCATCGGGCGTGAGCGCGAGCTCATCGGCCAGAAAGTGATGGATTTTCGACGCGCAGGCAAGACGCGGCTCGTCGGCGGGCAACGCTTCGCGAATCACCGCGGCGAGCCGGTCGCGCCGAGTCGCGTCGACGATGCGCGCGGGGTCCACACCGGCAATTGCCGCGTCCTTCACGATGTGGTCCGGGCAGTACAGCAATGCTTCGATGAAATACGTGCCTGCGCCGAACGCCGCGGTAAACCGCCGGTGCAGACCCTCGATGGTGTGCGCGAGCGCGATCGCCACGTTGCGCTCGGTCTGCAGATAGACCTTCACGAGGCCTTTTGGCGTTTCGCGCAGAAAGCCTGTTTTCTGTTCGACGATCATGACCCGCCCGGCCGGGCTGACAATCACGAAGTCGGCCTCGCCGAATACGGAGAAGTTCTGATTCAGCCGTGTCCAGTGCACGCCGTGATAGACGGTGTAGCTATCAGGAAGCGCCTTCTCGAGCAGCGCAAGGGTCTCGCGTTCGCGCGCCGCCGCGCCGGTGGCGGCGAGGCTCTTCCAGTCGTCGGGGACAATGCGGGCCATGCGGTGCCTCGTCGTATTTCGGTGCGCTCATTGTACGCAACGCGGGTCGCCGCGGGCAGGCAAACGCAGGCGCATCGTGTATCGTTACTGGTTGAACGCCGCGCGGGGCGCGGCTTGCCAATTGTCGACAAAAAGGATTGACCGGATGATTACGATCTGGGGACGCACGAACTCAGTCAACGTGCAAAAAGTCTTGTGGTGCTGCGACGAACTGGTGCTGCCTTACGAACGCATCGACGCGGGCCTGCAGTTCGGCCGCAACGACGAACCCGCCTATCTCGCGATGAACCCGACCGGCAAGATTCCGACGCTGGTCGACGACGACTTCGTGCTGTGGGAATCGAACTCGGTCCTGCGCTATCTGGCGCTGCAGTACGGCGCGGGCAGCCCGCTCTATCCCGCCGAGCCGAAACTGCGCGCGAGCGTCGACCGCTGGCTCGACTGGTCGCTCTCCACGCTGCAGCCCGCGGAACGGCCGGTGTTCTGGACGCTCGTGCGCACGCCGCCGCAACAGCGCGACGCGGCCAGACTCGCCGAAGACGTCCGCACGGTCACCGCGCTGTGGCGCCTGCTCGACACGCATTTGCAAGGGCGCTTTTTTCTCGAGAGCGACAAGTTCACGCTGGCCGACATCGTGATCGGCGCGTACGCGAAACGCTGGTTCGGCGTAGACGGCATCGAGCGTCCGCCGTTGCCGAGTCTGGAGCGCTGGTATTCGCGCATCGCGACGCGTTCGGGTTTCAAGAAGTACCTCGACTTTCCGTTGACGTGATCATGGACTGCCCCGTCCACGCGGCGATAAACGGCGCCGGAACCCGCCACCCCGCGCACACCGCCTGCGCACGAGCGGTGGCCGGGCGTGCGCTGCTGCCATCCGGGCCGCTGGTGGCCGCGGGCAGCAACCGAGCGTTGGCCTTTATAATCGCTCCATGAAGAACGCCAAGCCCGCCGCGAACGCCGCACATTCCGCCATTTCCGCGAAAGCGGACCGAGCCGCCGCCTCCGTGGACGCCCACGCGCATGCCCACGCCCACGCGCCGGGGCACACGCATGGCGAGTCGCCGCAAGCCGCGCTCGCCCTCGCGGAAGAATATTGCCGCGAACGCGGCGAGAAACTCACGCCGATCCGCCGCAAGGTGCTGGAATTGCTGCTGAATTCAGGGCGCGCCACCAAAGCGTATTCGCTGCTCGACGAAATGCGCCAGATTCACCCGGGCTCCGCGCCCCCCACGGTTTATCGCGCGCTGGACTTTCTGCTCTCGGCGGGACTCGTGCATCGGATCGAGTCGATCAACGCGTTCACGGTCTGCCACGACCTGACGCAGTGCCAGCACGGCATCCTCGTGGTCTGCCAGCAATGCGGCAACGTGACCGAACTGCATCAGCCGAAATTGCGCCAGGCGCTGATCGCGCAGATCGAAGACGCCGGCTACCGCGTCGCCAGCGACGAAATCGAACTGAAGGGATTGTGTTCCGCGTGTCAGGCCGCAGAAGCAGCGCCGGTCGCGGCGAAAGCGGGAGCAACGGCGCCCGTCGCCGCTAAATAACGGCGGTTTGCTGCAACCGCGTGGCGGCGCCCTTAACCCTGGCGGCGGCGCCCTTAACGCCGGCGCGCTTATCGCGCCGCGCGTGCGCCGATAGCGTCGTGCAGCAAATTCACCAGATCTTCAGGCAGGGCCGGTTTCGTCATGAAATGCTGGAAACCCTCGCCGATACTTCGTAGACGGTAAGCGTCGTCGGTATGGCCCGTCAGGGCTACCGCCACCGAAGGCGCGTGATCGCCGCGAATCTCGTGATCGCGCAGCCGCTGGATCAGGTAAAAGCCGTCCATGGCGGGCAGCTCGAGGTCGCATACCACCGCGTCGGGCAGCAGCCGGACGGCCGCTTCGACGCCCTCTTCGGCGTCCGCCACCGCAACGACGTTTGCCCCTTCCGCTTCCAGCAACAGGGTCAGCGATTCCCGGCTGTCCGGGTCGTCTTCTACGAGCACGATCGTGGCCCGATCGAGCCTCAATGCTCCGTTCATCTTCTGTTGTTGCTCTAAAAATCCGGTTAGGCCGTCAGGTTCGGCCAACGTATCGCCCTGCTGCTTGTGTTGATTTTGCTGTAGGTGCTGCTTGCCGCCGGTTTGCGCGGCCGCGATGTTGCTGTTCATGGTTCCGACTCGATTTCATGTGCCGAGTTGCAGGAAAGCGCACGATTGTAAACAACCGCGCCCGCAACGCGCGCACCATAACGCGCCAAAATTGCACGCCAATGAAAAAACGGCTCCGGTGGCCATCTTCCACGGCAACCGGTGCCGACACCCGGTTCGCCACAGCGACGCGCGCGATGCCTTGCACGTGGCTCGTCGCCGCAGCTTCTTTGCGTCTTGTCCGCACAGATTTTTTCCGCGACGCCCGCGGCCCCGTTGCGCGGCGTTCGCATTCACCCCATGGGTAGCACGTTATGTGCCGCGCATCGACGCGACGCGATGTCGGAGCGCGGCGCAGATGCCGGCATTGATCAGGCTTGATTCCGCTTTCTTAGGACCAATGCTTTGGACGAGCAGCAATCAGCCAGTTGCCCGACGCATTGCGCGCCGATTACGGGCCGGCCTTCGCGCGCGCGTTGCAACCGGTGTATCTGTCCGCGGCTTGCCTCGTGCTGCTTGCATTCGCACTCTCGTGGTTTCTCGAGAATCATCCATTGAGCCCGCGTTGATTGCGTTGTGCTTCGTCTTCGGGTGCTCCATGCAAACACCGATTGCACGCGCCTCAAATCCACCTTCGCGCGGCGCGCCCTAGCATAAAAAAACCGGCACGCGTTCGTCTTCCTCACATGCACGATGATTCGTCCTACCTGGTAATGTGCGGTAGCGCACATTACATAGGGTCGATCGTCCATTGACGCGCGTCTCGAAACGCCACATATTGAAAACGACGGCTTGCAAGGTTCGCTTGCCTGCCCGGACTCTCTGGCGCATGTAGATCGTGCTTTCCGCGGATGCCCACACCGCTTCAAACGCGATCGGGAGCATGCCGTAACGGCATTGTTTTCCACAGGTGGAGCCATAGCATGTCCACTCAGACCCTGGCTGGTCATCATTTTCCGACACCGTGCAAACGATGTGGCGGCGCGTTGTACCGGCAACTCGAACACTGCCCGTATTGCGGCGCCTATCATCCGCTCGACGACGAAGCGCCCGCGCGCACCGCGCTACACGAGAGCCGCGCGAGCACGCTCAACATGTCGACGTTGCACGACAGCTTTACCGCGCCGGCTTTCAGCGAGCCCGACTTTCCCGGCGGCGCGCTGCATGCAGGATTGAATCTCGCTCCCGCAGGCGCGCTGCAGACGTCGCCTTCGCCGCTCGTCGCGCAGGACACGTCGCTGCTGCCTCTCACCGACACGGACGAACTCGCTCATCGTGTCGGTCTGCGCGTGCGGCACGTGCTGATCGCAAGCGCGGCTGTTGTCGCCGCGGGCCTGGCCTATGTCGGTTATGCGCTACTCAACGAGAGTCGCGACGTCCGCTACGGCAACGGCGAGCAGGCCGCCGAAACCGCGCAAGACGCTAGAACGGCGACGGGCACCATCGCCCGATATTCGCCGGATCAGGCAGCCGACTCGCAGCTAGCGGGCGTGCCCGGTAAATCCGTCGGCGCCGGCAGTGTGCGAAACACGACGCAGGCCATATCGGCGACCGTGCCGATAGCGGTCGCGCCCGCCAGACCCGCCACGCCGCAGTTCCGCGATGCCGCGCAAGCCTTGCAGGCGGCGCGCGCCGCCTTCGGCGTCAACGACCTCAGCGCGGCGCAGGCCGCTCTTGCCGCCGCGCAAGCGCTGCAACCGGACAGCAATGAAGCAGAGACGCTTGCCGCCAGACTGAAGCCGGTGGCCGCGCGCCGCGACGCCGCGTTGCTGGCTGCACAAATGTGCGCCGATCAGCAATCGTGGCCATGCGCGCGCGAGCACGCGGACGAAGCGCTCGCGCTCGACACCGGCAGCGATCCGGCGAAAACGATCCTCGAACGCGTGATTCGCGAGACCGGCTGGGCACCGCTCAACCCGCAGTCAACGACGAGCACAAAAGCCACCCGGCAGGTTGCCCATCAATAGTTCGGATACCGAATCGATAGAATCAATCCGGACCGCGCCACCCTGACTAAACAGGTGCAAACCATGCTGAAGAAATTCTTGACGGGATGGCTTGGAGCCACGCTGCTTCTGGCGTCTTCGCTGCTCAGTGCCGAACCCGCGCATTACAAGATCGTGACCGGCCCGGAACGGGGCACCTATATCCAGATCGGCCAGGATCTGTCGAAATGGGTGGCGCAGCCGGCGGGCATCGATCTGGCCGTGGTGGCGTCCAAGGGCTCCGCCGAAAACGTGCAGCGCATGCGCTACGAGCCCGGTGTGAAGCTCGCGCTCGTGCAGTCCGACGTTTATCAGGCGTACATCGACATGGCCAACTCCGGCAACCCTGATGCGGGCACCGCGATTCGTCCGCTGCGCCTCATCATGCCGCTCTACGACGAGGAGATAAACGTCGTGGTGCGCGCGGATTCGCCGCTGAAAACGCTGGGCGACATCAAGGACAAAACGATTAGCGTGGGCCTGCTCGGCAGCGGCACCGCGCAGTCGGCAACGACGCTTTATCGACTGATGTTCGGCCAGCCGATTCCTGAGCAGAACGTCCAGCATCTGAGCAATGAGGACGCGCTAGCAGCGTTGATCGTGAAGAAGGTGGATGTGGCGATCATCGTCGTGGGCCAACCGGCCAAACTCTTCAACGACATGAACCCGGAACTGCTGCAGCAGCTCCGCCTGCTGAGAGCCGATGCGAGCGCGCCGGAAACCGTGCGCGCGAAGCAAACCTATTTTCCGGCGACCATCCGCGCGACGAGCTACCCGAACTGGCTGAAAGAAGACGTGCCCACGTTGACGGTGAAAGCCTTCCTCGTCACGTACGATTACGGTCTGCGCGATACCGTCGGCAACCTGAATCATTTCGCCGACTCGCTGTGCGCGAACTTCGACAATCTGCAGGAACACGGGCATCCGAAGTGGAAGCAGGTGAAGCTGGAACTGCCGACACTCGTGCGCGGCTGGAAATATTACCCGCCGGTCGAGAAGCATTTACGCGCGTGCCTCGCGAACCGGAGCGCGAGCGCCAACGGCGCAGCGCAGGTCGCGCAAAAACCGCGCGCGAGTTGCACGAATCAGGAGCGCCTGCTTCTGCTGTGCAAGTGAATCGGGACAGCGACGCCTCTTGTGAATGCAGACGCAGAACGGAGACGCAGGCGGAGGCGCATTCCCGTTCGCAGGCCCGGCGCCATGCAAGTCCGGTTCACCCGGTCACGCCTGATGGCGCCAATTCATGCCCGCTCACCCGCTTACGCCCGCTCGCGCTCCGCGCGCGGCGGCGCTTCCATGGCCCGCTGCAGGGCCTCATACACTTTCGGCCGATTGCATTGCGACACATTGAAGCGCAAATAGCCGGTGGCGGACTGCGACACGCTGAATACATTGCCCGGCGCGAACACCACATTCGCACCTAACGCATGGCGAGCGATGTCGGCGGCATCGAGCGAATCGGGCAGGCGCGCCCACACGAACATCCCGGCACGCGGCCTCGTCCAGACGTCCAGGCCCGCGTAGCCTAAGCGGCGCATGGTTTCGCCCATCGCATCCGCGAGCTTCGCGCGCATCGACTCCAGATGGCGCCGGTAAGTACCGTCCACCAGCAACCGATGCACGACGCTCGCCGTGAGTTGCCCGTTGCCGAACGAGGTCGCGAGCTTGAGGTCGATCAGCGGCTCGATCCACTCGGCGCGCGCGGCGATATAGCCGCAACGCGCGGCCGCCGACAGCGTTTTGGAAAAACTGCCGATCGACACGACGCGAGCGAGGCCGTCGAAGGCGGCAAGGCGTGGCGCGGCTTCGTCTTCGAAATCGGCGAAGATGTCGTCCTCCACGACCATCAGGTCGTGTTCGCCCGCCAGCTTGAGCAGCCGATGCGCGACCGCGGGGGCAAGCATCGCGCCCGTCGGGTTGTGGATCGCGGAATTGGTCACATAAAGCCGCGGCCGGTGCGTGACGAGCGCTCGCTCGAAGGCCGCCAGGTCCGGACCGGAGGGCGTATAAGGCACGCCGACGATGCGCGCGCGATGCGCCCGCAGCAGCGCCTGGAAGTTGAAATAGCACGGGTCGTCGATCAGCACCGTGTCGCCCGGCTCGAGCAGAAAACGGCAGACGAGGTCGAGCGCGTGCGTGCCGCCGTCGGTCAGCACGATCTGCTCGGGCGGCGCGTCCACGCCGTGCTGCGCGAGCCGCCAGGCCAACTGTTGACGCAGCGCGGGCAAACCGTACGGATTCGCGTAATCGGCGAGCGGCGACTGCGGATCGCGCGCGACCGCTCGCAGCGCGCGGCGCACGCCGTCCTCGGGCAACCACGACGCGGGCATCCAGCCGCAGCCCGGCTTCAGCACCTTGGCGCCGGACTGCAACGACTGGCGGGTGAGCCACAGCGGATCCACCTCGCGATCGAGACGCGGCCCGAGGTCGGCAAGCGCGAGCGGCGGCGCATGGCCCGACACGAAAAACCCCGAGCCGCGCCGCGCGACGATCACGCCTTCGGCAACGAGCCGGTCATACGCTTCCACCACTGTCGACTTGGATACGCCGAGCGCGTCGGTCATCACGCGGATCGACGGTACGCGTGCGCCAGGCATTAGCGAGCGGCTGGCAATGCGCTCGCGCAGATTGTCCATGACGATGCCGACTCGCGTACCTTGTGGTTTGTCCATCGCCGGATTCTGTGCAGTGTCGGCCATCTGTACTGCTCCTTCGTCGGTACAGTTTGCATGAATTGTACTGATCCGTAGCTTAACCTTTCTTGAGCGGCAGCGGATGCTACAGGCTTCATTTCAATGCGCATGAACTTCGCCATGGACAAGACGACAAACGGCTGGCTGAGCGGCCTCATCGGGGTGTTGATTTTCAGCGGATCGCTGCCGGCCACCCGCATTGCGGTGCAAGGGCTCGATCCCGTGTTCCTGACCGTCGCGCGCGCGACCATCGCGGGCACGCTCGGTCTCGCGCTGCTGCTCGTGTTCCGCGAGGCGCGGCCCGCGCGCCGCGACGTCGTTCCGCTCGTCGTGGTGGCGCTCGGCGTGGTGGTGGGTTTTCCGCTGCTGACGGCGCTTGCGCTGCGCCACGTCAGCTCGGCGCACGCGATCGTCTTCGTCGGGCTGCTGCCGCTTGCGACCGCCATCTTCGGCGTGCTGCGCGGCGGCGAGCGGCCGCAAGCGGCGTTCTGGCTGTTCTCGGCGCTCGGCAGCGCCGCGGTGGTCGCCTTTGCGATGCGGCACGGCATCGCCGCGTCCCCCGTAGGCGACGCGCTGATGCTCGCGGCGATTCTCGCGTGCGGGCTCGGTTATGCGGAAGGCGCGCGCCTCTCGCGGCATCTCGGCGGCTGGCAGGTGATTTCGTGGGCGCTCGTGCTGTCGCTCCCGGTCATGCTCCCGCTCGCCTGGTGGACCCGGCCCGCCTCGTTCGATGGCATCAGCCATGCGGCGTTCTGGGGCCTCGCCTACGTGTCGCTGTTCAGCATGCTGATCGGCTTCGTGTTCTGGTATCGCGGACTCGCGCTTGGCGGCATCGCAGGGGTCGGCCAGCTGCAATTGCTGCAGCCGTTTTTTGGACTGCTGCTCGCGGGGCTGCTGCTGCACGAAGAAGTGCCGCCTTCGATGATTGCGGTCACCGTCGCGGTGGTGGCGTGCGTCGCGGGCGCGCGGCGCTTCTCGAAAGCGGCACCCGCCCGGCGTGCTGCCTGAGAGGCGCGGCGACTTCGTCACGAGGTTTTTGACCGGCTTCAAATTCGCGCGCGGCGCGGGCATAGTAAAACGTATCGTCAGAAGAACCGACATCACAGCGGCAAGACGCCGCTCCTGGACTACGTTATGAGCACAACCCGCACCGCCTCTGCCGCGCCCGCCGCCCCTACGGGCGCCCCACTGATCCGCGACGCCACCGAAGCCGATCTGCCCGCCATCCAGGCCATTTACGCGCACCATGTGCTGACGGGCGTCGCGTCATTCGAAGAGGTGCCGCCTTCCGTCGACGATCTGCGCACGCGGCTCGCATCGGTGCGCAGCTACGGACTGCCGTACATGGTCGCCGAGATCGACGGCGAAGTCGCGGGCTATTGCTACGCGACGCCCTACCGCCCGCGTGCCGCGTACCGCCATACCATCGAAGATTCGATCTACGTGAGCGACGCCTACCGTGGACGAGGGCTCGGCCGCGTGCTGCTGCAGGCGCTGATCGAACGATGCGAAGCCGGGCCGTGGCGCCAGATGGTCGCCGTCATCGCGGACGGCGGCAGCGGCGGCTCGCTGTCGCTGCATACGCAGCTGGGTTTCGAGCTTACCGGCACGCTGAAGGCGGTCGGTTTCAAACACGGCCGCTGGCTGGACACGACCCTCATGCAAAGAACGCTGGGCGTGGGCGCTGCGACGGCGCCGGACCAGGAACACCAGGAACCATAACGGAGCGCATGAACGGCGCCCTGCTGGTTGTCTGCGCTGGCCGCACGCCGAAGTCGCGCGGTAAAATCGCGGGCATGCCTAACACGCCGCCTCCCGACTCGCCCACACCCTCGCCCGACGCCGCGCGTCTGTCCGCAGACATGCCCACGGGCGTCGCGCCGCGCAACGAATACACCGTCGACGAACTCGCGCGCGTGAGCGACACGACCGTGCGCAACGTGCGCGCGTATCAGGACCGCGGCCTTCTCGCGCCGCCCGAAAAACGCGGCCGTGTCGGCGTGTACGACGACACGCACGTGTCGCGTCTGAAACTGATCAATCATCTGCTCGCGCGCGGCTACACGCTCGCGAACATTCAGGACCTCATCAAGGCGGTCGACGAAGGACACGATCTTCGCTCGATTCTCGGCCTTGAAACCGCGATCGGCGGACGCTGGTCGCGCGAGCATCCGCGGAAATATTCGCTCATCGAGCTGCTGCAGATGTTCGGCGACAAGGCAACGCCGGCTGCGCTCGCCAAGGCGGTCGACCTCGGCTTGCTGGAGCGCGACGGTCTGTCGTTCGTATCGGGCAGTCCCACCGCGCTCGCTGCGGGCGCCACGCTTGCGCGCGAGGGCATTGCGCTCGCCGATCTGCTCGACGCCGTCGGCACCGCGCGGCCGCATTTCAGCGCGGTCGCCAAGGCGCTCGTGGATCTGGTGGTGCGTCAGCTGGACCGCTACGACCCCGACGCGCTTCCGCCGCCCGCCGACGTGCCCGCGCTCGTCGACGCAATCTGGCGCGTGCGTCCGCTCGCGATGGTGCTCGTCGAAAGCGAAATGAACCGGGCGCTGGAGGAAGCCTCCGGCGATTACCTCGGCGATCGCGTCGCGGCAATCATGGCGAAAAAACTCGGCGAATCCGCTGGAAACCCGCCGGGCAACCCCACTGCCGGCCCAAAAAAACCGCCGAAGCAGTGAACGCATGCGCCCTTCGGCGCGCTGTTTCGCGATTCCACGCCCATCCAGCCTGACTGCAACCTAGAGTCGGACGTCTAGACGCCCGCTTGCGTCGCTCGTTTGCAGCTCCTATTGTTACATCGGACAATGTAACAGTTAAGAAGGTAACAAAGGAGACGCCAGATGAACGCACGCATCCCCGACCAGGCCGCGGCGGACCACGCGCCCGTAACCTTCGCGACCGACATCGCCATTATCGGGACGGGTTTCGCCGGCCTTGGCATGGCGATTCGCTTGCGGCAAGCCGGTCTGACCGACTTCGTCGTTGCGGAAAAAGCGCACTCCGTCGGCGGCACGTGGCGCGACAACCACTATCCGGGCTGCGCCTGCGACGTGCAATCGCACGTCTACTCGTTTTCGTTTGCGCCGAATCCACGCTGGACGCGCATGTTCGCGCGCCAACCGGAAATTCGGGCCTACCTCGAGGACTGCGCGCGGCGCTTCGGCGTGGAGCGTCATCTGCGGTTCGGTCATGAACTCACGAGTGCCGTCTACGACGACACGCGTCACCGCTGGCACTTGAGTTTCGCCAATGGGCAACAGTGGTCGGCGCGCGTGCTGATTTCGGCGATGGGCGGCCTCTCGCGCGCGGCGCTTCCGGACATTCCCGGCATCGACACGTTCAAGGGCCGGGCGTTTCATTCACAGCACTGGGACCACGCGTATCCGCTCGAAGGCAAGCGTGTGGCCGTGATCGGCACCGGCGCGAGCGCGATCCAGTTCGTGCCGCAAATTGCGCCGCGGGTTGCGCATCTCGATCTATTCCAGCGCACGCCGCCATGGATCATGCCGAAGGCCGACCGCGCCGTGCGGCCCGTCGAACAATGGCTCTTCAGACACCTCCCGTTCACGCAGAAAGTCATGCGCTCGGCGCTCTACTGCATGCTCGAATCGCGTGCCTTCGGCTTTGCGATTCACCCCTCGCTGATGAAGACCGCGCAGAAGGTCGCAGAGCGGCACTTGCGCCGCCAGGTGCGCGACCCGCAATTGCGCGCGAAGCTGACGCCGGACTACACGATGGGCTGCAAGCGCGTTCTGATCTCGAACGACTATTTTCCCGCGTTGTCGCGCGCCAATGTGTCGGTGACGACGAGCGCAATCGAACGTATCGAAGAAGACGCGGTCATCACGAGCGACGGCGTACGTCATCCTGCCGACTGCCTGATCTTCGGCACAGGTTTTCAGGTTGCGGATCCGTTTGCGCGAGGCGTGGTGCGCGGGCGCGGCGGCGTCGACATTGTCGATACCTGGCGCGACGGCGCGCACGCGTACCTCGGCACCACCTTGCCTGGTTATCCGAACTTTTTCATGATCGTTGGCCCGAACACGGGACTTGGCCACAACTCGATGGTCTTCATGATCGAGTCGCAGGTCGAATACATTCTGCGCGCGCTCAAGACGATGCAAAGCGAACGCGCCGAGGCAATCGAAGTTCGCCCGCACGTGGAGCGTGCGTACAACGAACAGATCCAGCAGAAACTCGCCCGCGCCATCTGGTCCACGGGCGGCTGCAAGAGCTGGTATCTCGATCCGCGAACCGGCAAGAACACCACGCTATGGCCCGGCTTCGCCTACAGGTTTCGCCAGGCCACCCGCACATTCAGCATGGACGATTACTTCGCCTATTCGCCCGCGCCCCAGCCAGTGAACGCGCATGCCGCTGCGCCGTCCAGCGCGCACGCGCATGCGAACGCGGCGTCGGCGGAAGCGGAAGCCCGCTAAAACCGAACATAACGACAAGGCACCTTCAGAGAGGACAGGAGATCAAGCCAATGAAGCATTTCACCGACAAGGTATCCGCAATCACGGGCGCAGGCTCGGGCATGGGGCGCGCGCTCGCGATCCGGCTTGCGCGCGAAGGTTGCCACCTCGCACTCGCAGACCGCAATGCAACGAGCCTCGAGGAGACCGCCCGGCTCGCCGAGGCCGCCGCGCCGCATATCGTGGGCGCGCCGCTTCTCATCACCACCGCCGTGTTCGACGTGTCGGACCGTGACGCGATGTTTGCGTGGGCGGCTGAAACGGTCAGGCAGCATCGGCGCGTCAACCTTGTGTTCAATAACGCGGGCGTGGCGCTGTCGAGCACCATCGAAGGCATGGACTACGCAGATCTCGAATGGATTGTCGGCATCAACTTCTGGGGCGTCGTGCACGGCACCAAGGCGTTTCTGCCTTATTTGAAGGCGTCGGGCGAAGGTCACATCGTCAATACGTCGAGCGTCTTCGGTCTTTTTGCGCAGCCCGGCATGAGCGGCTACAACGCGACGAAGTTCGCGGTGCGCGGCTTCACCGAGGCGTTGCGTCAGGAGCTCGACCTGATGCGGTGCGGCGTGTCGGCAACCTGCGTGCACCCCGGCGGCATCCGCACGAGCATCGCGCAGTCGAGCCGGATTGCGCCGAACATGGTCGGTTTCATGCTGGAAAACGAACAGCAAGGCAAGGACGACTTCGAAAAGTTCTTCATCACCACCGCCGACGAAGCGGCGCGGGTGATTCTCGACGGCGTGCGCCGCAACAGGCGGCGCGTGCTGATCGGCCGCGATGCGCGGGCTGCGGATTGGCTCGCGCGTACGCTGCCCGCCGCCTATCAGGCGCTCGTCGTGCTGCAAACGCGGCGCATGAAGCGCATGGCGGAAAAACGCGCGCAGCGCGCAGCGCAATTGGCGGACAGACGCGCATGATGAAACGCAACACTCGAAAACCGGCGGGAGCCATAACGGCCCGCCGCACTTCACACGAACCGGAGGGAATCAGGCCATGATGCCCGTTCGCCGCGACTTACGCTTCAATCTTCCACAGCAGCGCGTCTGCGACTGGCACGCGCAAGGCTCGCATGTGACACACTTCTTCAACGCGCTTTCGCTGCTGTTTCCGGCCGGCGAGCGCTTTTTCATGGACAGCGTGCGCAACTATCGCGACCGGATCGACGACCCCGTGCTGAAGAATCAGGTGCTCGGCTTTATCGGCCAGGAAGCCATGCATACGCGCGAGCACGTCGAGTACAACGACCTCCTGCAACAGGCCGGCTTGCCCGCGCATAAACTCGACAAGCGGCTGTGGGCGATTCTCAATTTCGGCCGCAAGGTGCTGCCGCATTCCTGGCAGTTGGCCGTCACCGTGTGTCTCGAACACTACACGGCGATGCTGGCCGGCCTGTTGCTAGAAGACGCCACGCGTATCGAAGGATCCGTTGAAGGCTATGCGCAAATGTGGACATGGCACGCGCTCGAAGAGACCGAGCACAAGGCCGTGTCCTACGATGTCTGGAACACCGTGCTCCAGCCCGGCCTCGGACGCTATCTGCTGCGCACGGGCATCATGCTCGCCACGACCCTCACCTTCTGGCTCATCGTGTTCGACTACCACGTGCGTCTGATGATCGCGGATCGCAAACGCGGCGGTCATCTGCGCGGCATGTGGCGCGTGATCAAGTACCTTTATGGCCCCCGTCATGGCGTATTTCCGCGCATCGCCGGTGAATGGCTGAGCTTTTTCCGGCCGGGCTTTCATCCGTGGGACCACGACAATCGCGCGCAACTCGCGCGCATCGACGGTCTCGTCGCGGCAGTCGACGCAGCCAACGCCCGGGCGCCGGACATACGCCGGGCCGCACGGCGCGGCGTGCGGGCGGCGGTGTGATACGCGAGACGTTATCGGTCGATGCCGGCGACGTGCGGCTCGCCGTCTACGTGAGCGGTCCGCGCGACGCGCCGCCGGTCGTGCTGGTGCACGGCTATCCCGACTCGGCCGCCGTATGGGAACCGCTACGCGCGCAACTCGACGGCGGCCACCGTGTTATCAGCTACGACGTGCGCGGCGCCGGTGCCTCGGATGCGCCCGCGGCGCGCAGCGGCTACCGTCTTCAACGACTTGCCGCCGATCTTTCAGCCGTTGTGGATGCAACCTGCGGCGGCAAGCCTTTTCATCTGGTCGGTCACGACTGGGGCTCGATTCAAAGCTGGCAGGCCGTCACCGACCCGCAGTTCAAAGGCCGGATTGCGTCGTATACGTCGATTTCGGGGCCTTGTCTCGATCATGCTCTCGATCGCGCGTCACTGGGCTCACGCCGCGCGGGCAGCGCCGCCAACAAAGATAGGATGACGAAACAACCGCGCGGAGCGCGGATTCGTCAAACGCTCAGGTCCTGGTACATTTTCTTTTTCCATCTGCCGTGGCTCCCGGAGCTGGCGTGGCGTGTTGGCGGTGCGCGACTGTGGCCGCACTGGCTGCGCGTAACGGAGCACGTACAGGCGCCGCGCGACCCCGCGCAACTGCGCAATGCGCTCAATGGTCTCAATCTTTACCGCGCCAATTTCCTCGACAAGCTATTGCATCCACAGGCGCGCCGCGCCCACGCGCCGGTGCAATTTATCGTGCCGCTGCGCGACCGCTACGTCGGCCCCGAGTTGTCGCTAGGACAGGAAATCTGGCTCGGCCCCTATGAACGCATCGAAATCGACGCCGGTCATTGGGCCGTGCTGCGCGAACCAGAACTTATCGCCGCGCATGTCGCGCGCTTTGTGGCCCAGCACCTGGACGGACCGGGCGGCTCCACCCGCGCGATCGGCTCGGCCACCCCGCCGCTCAACGCTCGCGCGGCAGACGGGTAAACAAGGTTGGATAGTCGATCACGAGCCCATCTTCATCCACTTTCATATTCGCCGTGAAGTTGCGGAAAATGCCTTCGTAGCGATATTCCCGGCCAAGCTCGACGCAGGAATAGGCCTGCTCGACGCGCGTGACCTGCAGATCCGGCGTCGAAATATAGGCAACCTGCAAAGGTCGGCGCTCGCCTTGCGCAAGCTGCAGCCGGCGAATCGGCAGCGTGTTGGTGAACGGCGTGGCCGCAATATCGATGTCGATGCATCCCTCGATAGCGCTCAGCATGAGGCCGTGACCATCGCGCCAATGACCGTCGCCGTCGCCGTGCAGCTCCAGCTCGCCTGCGCCGACGATCTTCAGCCGCGCGTAACGTGTGCGCCATTGCGTGTCGCAGCGCACTTCGTAGTGCAGTCCGTAGGACCTGCCGTAGCGCTGGCCGACCACGACGCTCTCCACCTGAAAGCCATCCTCGCGCGCTTCGAACGCCAGATGTTCGATACCGTCGCCTTCTTGCGATGCCCACCGTAGTTCACGCATCGGATCGTCTCCTTAGGATGAAAGCCGCGGCACGCGCCGCGTTCACATCGTAGCGCGAAGCCGCGGCATTCGTGGATGCTCGGATATCCGCATTGGAGGCCGGCGTTCGCGCGCCGTCATCACAAATAGCCACTATCAAAGCGCAGCATGCACACAGCGGCCGCATTGGCCTATGCTCGCGTTTCAAGTCTGTGCGTCGCCGCACGCTCCTCTCTCTCGAACTCATGCACGCCGCCGCGACCGAAGCACACTCTGCCGCCTTGCGCACGCTGCTGCGCAGCGTCGGTCAAATCGTGCTGCAAGCGAACGCGTTCACGGGCGCATGCGTCATCGCCGGCTGGCTGCTGTGGGATCCGCGTCTCGCGTGCGCGGCGCTGACCGGCGCGGTGGCGGCCAACGTGAGCGCCGTGCTGGCCGGCTATCCCGACGACGATCTGCGCGCGGGCCTGCATGGCTTTAACGGCGCGCTGGCCGGACTCGCCGCGTTCAGCTTCATCGCCGATACCGCGACGGCCACCGCCATCGCCATTCTCGCCGCAACAGGCACGGCATGGCTTCTCGCACCGTGGACGCAATGGTTGCGCGCACGCGGCTTGAGCTATTTCTCGAGCCCCTGTCTATTGGTCACCTGGCTGTGGCTGCCGCTCATTGCAAACGCGCCTATTGCAAACGCGCCTCTACGCGCGCCAGCGGCGCATACATTCGGCGTTGCAGAATTTCTCAGCGGCACGCTTGCGGGTCTCGCGCAAACCGGCTTTGCCTCGGGCGTCCCGGCGGGCGCGCTCGTATTGATCGGCATTGCGGCGGCATCGCCCCGTCACGCGCTTTACGCGCTGACGGGCGCCGCCCTCACGAGCGGCGAGCATCTGCTGCTGGGCGCGCCGGCAAGCTCGTTTGACGCAGGCCTGCTAGGATTCAACGGCGCGCTGACCGCGCTGGCGCTCGCCGACTACGGCGCGGCGTGGATGCTCGGCGGCGTGACGCTGTCGGCGATAGGGCAAGCGGGCGCGGCCTACCTCGGCTTGCCCGCGCTGAGCGCACCGTTTGTCGCCGCCACGTGGGGCGCGCAATGGCTGAGGCAGCGCATGACGAGCTGACGCACCGCTCATTGCGCATCATCAGGAGAACCGTATGTCGTTCACTCATATCCCCAAGGGCCACGTTGCGCAGTCCGGCCCGCGCTCGGAGGCGGAACAGCAGACCCGCGTCGATCTCGCCGCTGCCTATCGCCTCGTCGCGCTCAACGGCTGGGACGATCTTATCTACACGCATATCTCCGCGAGTGTGCCGGACGAGCCGGGCCACTTTCTGATCAATCCGTTCGGCCTCGCGTTCGATGAAGTCAGCGCGTCGAATCTGGTGAAGATCGACATCGACGGCAACAGCGTCGGCGCGAACGAACATGCGGTCAACGTGACCGGTTTTGCGATCCACGCGGCCGTGCATGCGGCACGCGCCGACGCTTTCTGCGTGATGCATCTGCACAATTCGGCGGGCGTGGCCGTGTCCGCGCAGCCTGAGGGCTTGCTGCCCGCGTCGCAACACGCGCTGCGTTTTTATCGCCAGCTCGCCTACCACGACTATGAAGGCCTCGCTTTTACGCCGGCCGAGAGCGCGCGCCTCGTCGAGCATCTCGCGGACAAGCCGGCCATGCTGCTGCGCAATCATGGCACGCTGACGGTCGGCCGCACGGTTGCCGAAGCCTATGTGCTGATGGCGACCTTGCTGAAAGCATGCGAGATCCAATTGCAGGCGCAGGCCTGCGGCGCACCGCTCCTCGTGCCCGACGACGCGGTCGCCGCGCGCACGGCCGAGCAGCTCTACGATGGCGGCGCACTCGAAGGAGCCCTGGAATGGCCGGCGCTGCTGCGCAAGCTCGATCGGCTCGATCCCAGCTACCGGAACTGACTGTCGACCGGACGATCGCGGCAAGCCGCGCCGCTCACTTTCTCAAACGGAGCCCAACCATGCCCACGTTTCATATCGAACTGTTTGAAGGCCGCTCGCTGGAGCAGAAACGCCAATTTGTGGAAGCCATCACGAAAGCGACCTGCGAGTCGCTCGGCGTGGAGCCGAATTCGGTGGACATCATTCTCACCGACGTGAAGCGCGAAAATTGGGCAACGGGAGGACGCTTGTGGTCCGACAGCGGGAAGTGAATTAAACGCTGCGCGCATTGCGCGCGCAGCCTGGTCATGCCCAGTGGCACATTAAAAAACGCGTCACTGTGGCGGCGCAACAACACGCCGCCCCTACTCAGACCGATCAGAAGCGGTGGATGATGCCCACGCCTGCAGCAAACTGGCTACGCGACGAGGACGGTGCGCTGTTCTGACCGTCGCCGATATCGGCCGTTGCGTTGATGATGCTCACGCCGTTGTTGCCGATCGTCTGGCCGCTTGCACGCTGATACGCTTCCAGCGCGTACAGACCGGTGCGCTTGGAGAGGCTGTAGTACTGCGACAGGTTGAACTGATGATAACGAGCCGCACTCGAAATGCCGTTCGATTCCGTGGCACGCGTGTAGCTATAGCCAGCCGCCAGATCCAGCGCGCTGATCGGCTTGAAGTGCACCACTGCGCCAGCCGTGTTGAAGATCGCTTCGTGGCGGAACGCCGAGCCCACGCCCGGAATGTATTGCACGTTCGAGTACGAGAACGACACATCCAGTTGCGAGCTGAACGCATAGCCGCCCGTGACCGCCACGCGCTGCTGCGCCTGCGCCGTGCGGTAGCCGTTGTTGATACCCGACACGCCCGGCTCCGAACCGTTGTTCGATGCCGTGGAATCCGCGCCCCAGGCGCCGCCGCCCAGCGTGGAGTTGTTGATGCGCTGGAAGCCGGCCGCGATACCGAACGGGCCGTTCAGGTACTGGACTGCCGCGCTCCAGGTGGAGCCCGCGTTGAGCCGGCCGGCCACGCCGCCCAGCGCATACGAACCGCTCACCGTCAGGCCGTGCATGTTCGGCGACGTGTACACCAGCGAGTTGTTGACGCGATACAGCGTGTCCAGCGAGTCGATATCGCCCGGATGCGCACCGTAAGCGCCCGTCAGCCACGTGGTCGGGCTGTACGGCGACAGCAGCGTGTAGTACGACGTGTACTGGCGGCCGGCCGTCAGCGTACCGTACGTGGGGTTCGTCACGCCCACCCATGCCTGGCGGTTGAATGCGAGGCCGCTCACGCCCTGAGCACCCGTGGCGCTGTTAAAGCCCTGTTCCAGCTGGAAAATGGCCTTCGTACCGCCGCCAAGATCCTCGCCGCCCTTCAGGCCGAAGCGGCTGCCCGCCCAGATGCCGTTGTTCATTTTCACTACCGAGCGGCCGCCCGAGTTCGAGCCGAGCGCGGCCGAGCTGCTTTGGTAGCCGATACCCGTATCGACGATACCGTACAGCGTGACGTTGCTCTGAGCGTGCGCGCTCAGGGCGACGAGGCCGAGAGCCGAGGTTGCTAGTGCCTTTTTCATTGATGCTCCTCTTCAAAAAAATTGTTCTTGACTACCGGCTTTATTTGCACTTCGTAACCGGTTAATCGCGGGGTTCAGGTCAGAAGACCGGGTGTCCGTTTATCAGGCTCGGCAACCACGTGGAGAACATCGGGACGTACGTCACAATGTTGATGGCGCTGAAGATAGCGAGGTAGTACGGCCACGCCACCTTGGTAGTTTCCCCAATCGACACATTGCCAATTGCGCATCCGATGAATTGCACCGAGCCGATCGGCGGATGCACGAGGCCCAACGCGCAGTTCAGCAGGATCATGATGCCGAACTGCACGGGGCCGACGCCGCTATGCATCGCCATCGGCAGGAACAGCGGCGTGGTGATCAGGATGTGCGCCGCCATGTCGACGAAGGTGCCGAGGAAAATCTGGATCACGTTGATGTACAGCAGCATCAGCCAGGGGATGCTGGTCGCGCCGTCGAGCATGTGCTCGATCGCATCCGGAATCTCCAGATACGCCATCTGGAAGCGCAGCATGTTCGACACGCCGATCAGCAGCAGCACCACGCCCGTGGTCTTCGCGGCCTTGGACAAAGCGAACGAGAGCTTCTTGAGCGTCATGGAGCGATACACAACGACCGTCAGCACGAGCGAATAAGCGACTGCGATAGCGGCGGCTTCCGTCGCCGTCGCAATACCCTTGGCCACGCAGACCAGAATGATTGCGATGACCATCAGACCCGGCAACGCGCCGAGGAACGTGCGGACAACCGCCATCCAGCCCGGGAACCGTTGCAGTCCGGTGGAACCGTCGGGACGGCGCGGATAGCCGTAGCGCACCGCTTGCCAGTAAGCCGCGATCAGCACGAAGCCCATCACCCACAACACCGGCAACAGCCCCGAGAACAGCAGATCGCCGATCGACACGCCGCTCATCGGCACACCGTTCAGCGTGCCCGTGATGCCTTGCGCGGCGAACGCGTAGATGATCATGTTGGTCGACGTGGGCATCAGTGCGCCCGCGAGCGACGAGTGCGTGGTCACGTTGACCGCGTAGGCGGCGCTGTAGCCCTCGCGCTTCATCAGCGGAATGACGACGCCGCCCATGGCCGACGTGTCCGCCGTGGGCGAACCCGAGACGCCGCCGAACAACGTGCACGCGACCACGTTGGCCATGCCGAGCCCGCCGCGGAAATGGCCGACAGTGGCTTGCGCGAAACGCAGAATCCGGTCGGCAATACCGCCGTGAAGCATGAGTTCGCCGGAGAAGATGAAGAACGGCACCGCGAGGAACGAGAACGCGTTCATCCCCGAGACCATCGACTGCATCGCCGTGGCAGCGGGCAGCCCTTCGTACAGGTACGTGAGCACGCACGAAAGGCCCAGCGCGAACGAAACCGGAACGCCGAGCACCAGAAAAACGAGGAAGCTAATAGAAAGGAGGGCAAGTTCCATGATTGTTCTACTTGTGTTTCTTTGCGAAAAGCGCCAGCAGGTTCTCGATTGAGAACGACGCAATGCAGACGCTGGCAATGACCGGGATCAGATAACGAAGCGCCTCGGGCAAGCCGAGAATCGGAATCCGGTCATGCTGGGTGGTCTCCGCCATTTGCAAAGAGCCGAAGAAAATCGCCACGGCGAGCGCGATCAGGCACAAATGCTGGAAGGTGTGCGCGACCAGTTGCCCCTTTTCCGGCAGGTTCTTCACGAGCGAATCGAGGCCGATATGGCCGCCTTCGCGAACCTTGAGCGCGGCGCCGAACATCGCGATCACGATGACGAGCAAAAGTGCGATCGGCTCGACGAAATCGGGAGCGTCGCTAAACACATAGCGCATGACGACGCCGTAGATCACCAGCGCGCTCAGCGCCGCAAGGCTGATCGACGCGATCACGGCGAGCGCGCGAAAGAGAAAATCGTTTGGGCGTTTCATGAATCTCTTGACCCCATTCTTGCCTGCGACGGACTGCTGCAATAAGTTAGTCGTGCTACGGTCCGCCGCGAGCGACTGATGTGACGCAAACGCTGCGATGACGAGCGGCACGCAGCGGGACCGTCCGCAGCGCTGCTGCGTGACGTCCCGCTGCGCGAACCACCCTATGAGCGTTACTTGATTGCCTGGATTTCGTCGACGAGCTGCTTCATTTGCGGCGTCTTTTCATACTTGGCCCACACCGGCTGCATCGCCTTCACGAACGCTGCGCGATCGATCTGCCCCGCGGCGACGATCTGCGCACCGCCCTTCGTCACGGTCTTGCCGGCGTCGTTTTCGCGCGCGGTCCAGAGCTTCTGGTAGTAAGGCACGGAGTCGGCCGCGGCCTTTTTGATGATCTCCTGCTCCTGCGGCGAGAGCGTGTCCCAGATCTTCTTCGAGAAGACGAGCACCTCCGGCGTCATCGAATGTTGGGTCTCCGAATAAACCGGCGCCACTTCGAAGTGCTTGGTTTCTTCGTACGACGGCAGATTGTTTTCGGCCGCGTCGACCAGACCCGTCTTCAGGCCCGTATAGACTTCCGCGAACGGCATCGGCGTGGGCGTGCCGCCCATCGCCTTGATTTCGTCGACCATCAGGTCCGACGGCTGCACGCGCACTTTCAGGCCTTTCATGTCGGCCGGCGTGCGGATCGGCTTTTTCGTGTAGATGGAACGCGCACCGCTTTCGTAGAAAGTCAGCGCGATCATGCCCTTCGCCTTGAACGCGTCGAGAATCTTCTGGCCTTCGGGACCGTACATGACCTTGCGGAAATGGTCGACGTCACGGAACAGGAACGGCAGCGACGGGATCATCGATTCGGGAACGATCTCGTTGAAGGCGGCGCCGTTAGCGCGCGCCATGTCCAATGCGCCGATGCGCACCTGATCGATCGTGTCGTTCTCCGAACCGAGTGCGCTGTTGCCGAACACCTTCACCGAATCCTTGCCGCCGGTTGCCTTGCTGATCTGCTCGCCCATGTACTTGACGGCCATGTTCGTCGGGTACGTGTCGCCGTGCACGTCGGACACGCGGAACACGCGCGCTTGCGCCGACATGGCGCCGAACGCCAGCACGGACGCGGCGACGATCAACGAAACACGGGAAGAGGCAAACTTCTTGTTCATCGTGACATTCCTTAAAAATAGACATCCCATCAATGCAAAGCCGCTGGCAACAGCCGCTCATAGGCAGCCGCCGGCGAGCTGCCGTGACGGACGGCCGCTGGCGGACGACTGGCTTCAGATGTGACATGGTTTTGCTGCGTCTCCCGGCGCGGCGCTCGCGGTCTCCTGAGGGTGGGCGAACGCTTTGCCGTGCTGTCCGTGCAACGTCCCCGGCACAAAGATCAGCACTCCTGTCAGACAACTCGACTTCTTTTACTTCTACTGCGTCGGCAAGCTCGGGCGCGCACGGGTGCATTCGCCAAGCGGCCCCGTACGACACAATGCGCTGCCATCCCAACTTGCCTTGCACTCTCGACAATGAGCAGAAAGCAATCTGTTTGCGCTTATACGTTGTACGACGACATACGAAGCATATAAAACGCAGTTTGAGTTGTACAGACGGTATTTACCCGAGGAAAGAAGTGCTCGGCGAGGACGACTGCAATCGCCCGCCCGCTTTGAGGCTCCGGGCCGGCACGGAGATAGCGCACAGTTGTGAAGCGCCGGTGTAGCAACGCCGATTTTTCGTCAACGGATGCCAAACCGTGGTAAGCGCGCCACATTGTTGTATGACGAGTGACGAATTATTGAACTTGAGAAGTGAGCGAGAAAATAAACAGCGCCGGTCGCGTTTTCACGCGCCGGCGCTCAACTCCGAGCCGTCGGCTGCTCACAGCTGGCCGGCAAACTCCGGTTCCGGCAAGCCGGTGACGCCCGGACGCACCGCGAAGACATGCCCGTCATGTTCGCTTGCGCCGGCCGCCGGCCGGATCGACGTGACGAAGAGCGTATCCAGATCGCGTCCGCCGAAAGCGCACATGGCCGGCTTGATGGCCGGCACGGCAATCTGCCGGTCGAGCTTGCCTTGCGGCGTGAAGCGCAACAGCGCGCCTGCGTCGTTCGCGCAAATCCAGTAGCAGCCGTCGGCATCCACCGCCGCGCCGTCGGGCCGGCCCACATAGTGGTTCAGATCGGCGAACACACGCCGGTTGCGCGGCTCGCCGGTTTCGACGTCGTAGTCGAACGCCCAGATCTGCTTGCGCAGCGGGTGCGAGTCGGACAGATACATGGTCGTGCCGTCTGGCGACCAGCCGAGGCCATTCTGCGTGATGAGTCCGTCGACGACCGGCGCCGACAGCACGCCGTCCCCGTCGAACCGGTACAGCGCGCCGGCCGCGTTCGCGGCGGCCATGTCCTGCACCATCGTGCCGGCCCAGAAGCGTCCTTGCCGGTCGCAGCGGCCGTCATTGAAACGCATGTCGGGAAACGGAAAGACCGGCGCCGCGAGCTTGCGTCCGGTGACTTTGACAGGCTCGCCGGGCTGCGCGGCCCGAGGCGACAGGTGGGCAGAATCTTCGCCGAGCGTCACTGCAAAGAGACCGCTTTCGCAACCGGCAAGCACGGTGCCGTGACGATCGAACGCGATGCACGCAACTTTCTCGGGCAACAGCCATTCGGAGCGCTCGCCCGTCTCGAGCCGTAGCCGCACGATCTTGTGCGCCGGAATGTCGACCCAGTAAAGTGCCTGTTCCGCCACCCGCCAGACCGGACTCTCGCCGACGCCAGCCGGCGCCTCGCCCGCCGCCAGCACGCGCTCGACACGCTCCACGCGCGGATTGCCCGCGGCGCTCACCGCTTCGGCTCCATCGGACCAGCCAGCACGAACGGGCCGCCCTGGAAGCGCTGGGTCGGATCGTCGAGATCGGCGGTCGGCGCGCTCACGGGAAAGAGATGCTCGAACTGGACGGAACTGTCCTGCGGGCGAAAGCCGAGGAACGCCGCCTTCGTGTTGTCGACCCACTTCGTGCGGTTATCCGACACGCCGTACACGATTGCATGGCCCACCCGATTGGTGAACAGCGAACAGCGCACGAGTTCGATGAAGTCGCGATAGCTGAGATACGTGACCAGCATGCGCGGGTTCTTCGGCTGCTCGAACGACGAGCCGATCCGCAGACACACCGTCTCGAGCCCGAAGCGGTCGAAGTAATAGCGCGACAGCGATTCGCCGAAACACTTCGTCACGCCGTAGAGACTGTCGGGGCGCAGCGGCGCGTCGGTATCGAGCACTTCCGTCACCGGATGAAAACCCACCGCGTGATTCGAGCTCGCGTACACGACGCGCTTCACACCCTGCTTCTGCGCGGCCGAATACAGGTTGTACAGGCCGCGAATGTTCGCCTCGAGCAGGTCAGCGAAAGGCGCTTCGACGGAAATGCCGCCCAGGTGGATCACCGCGTCCACGCCTTCGAGCAGCGCGAGCACGGCGGCTTCGTCCGCGAGATCGACGATCGACGCTTCTTCGTGCGCGGCCACCTCGCCGAGCGGCGCGATGTCCGTCACACGCACGACGTCGGCCCACGCGGCAAGCGGGCCGCGCAGTTGCCTGCCCAGATTGCCGGCGGCTCCAGTGAGCAGCAGGCGTCGAAAGGGTTTGGGGGTGGAGGTACGGTGCAGATTGGTATCTGTCATGTGTGTCTGTTTATGAATGGCCAGCTCTATGAAGCGGTATGGGGCGATACAACCGTGAAGCCATCACGTGAAACGAGCCGCGACATGCGCGGCTCGCAGGTGCGGCAATCAGGTCACCGGCGCCGGGTTGAACAGCGCCAGCGCATTATGCAGCTTGAGCTTTTCCGCGCAGGTCTTCTTGCGGCCGCTCGCGACGTCGAGCATATAGCGGAACAGTTCCCAGCCCACGTCCTCGATGGTCGCGTTGCCCGTGGCAATGGTGCCCGCGTTGATATCCATCAGGTCGTGCCAGCGGCGCGCCAGGTCCGAGCGCGTGGCCACCTTGATGACCGGCACTTCGGCGAGGCTGTACGGCGTGCCGCGGCCGGTCGTGAAGACGTGCAGGTTGATACCCGCCGCAAGCTGCAGCGTGCCGCAGATAAAGTCGCTCGCCGGCGTCGCCGCGTAGATCAAACCTTTTTGCCGCGCTTTCTCGCCCGGCGACAGCACGCCGGAAATCGGCGAGTTGCCGGACTTGATGATCGAGCCCATCGCCTTTTCGACGATATTCGACAAGCCGCCCTTCTTGTTGCCCGGCGTCGTGTTCGCGCTGCGGTCCGCGCCGCCGCGCTTCAGATAATCGTCGTACCACTGCATCTCGCGGATGATCGCCTGCGCGACGTCCGCATTCGCCGCGCGCGCGGTCAGCTGATCGACGCCGTCGCGCACTTCGGTGACTTCGGAGAACATCACTGTGGCGCCCGCGCGCACGAGCAGATCGGTCGCGAAACCCACCGCCGGATTCGCGGTGAGGCCCGAGAACGCGTCGCTGCCGCCGCACTGCACACCCACCACCAGATCCGCCGCCGAACACGTCTCGCGGCGCCGGTTGTTGAGCCGCTTCAGGTGACCTTCAGCCGTCCTCATGATCGACTCGATCATCGACTGGAAGCCGACGTGCGACTCGTCCTGCAGGACGACCACGTCGCCGTTCTCGTCGGCGCCGAGATCGCCGATGTCTGCGATTTCGCTCGGGTTCTGCGCGGCCGCGATCGGAATCGTGCCGGGCGGCATCAGGCGCTCCGGCTGCAGCTTCTCGCAACCAAGGCTCACCATCATCACCTCGCCGCCGAAGTTCGGATTCAGCGCGATGTTGCGCACCGTGCGAATCGGCACCATTGCGTCGGGCGCGTCGATCGCGACGCCGCAGCCGTAGGTGTGGCCGAGGCTCACCACGTCGTCGACATTCGGGTACTTCGGCAAAAGCTCGGACTTGATGCGCGCGACCGCGTGCTGAACCACGTCCGCCACGCACTGCACCGTGGTGGTGATCGCCAGAATGTTGCGCGAGCCGACCGAGCCGTCCGCGTTGCGGTAGCCCTCGAACGTGTAGCCTTCGAGCGGCGGCATCTCCGGCGCCTTGATGGTCGCGATGGGCAGGTCCTCGAGCCCCGGCGGGCTCGGCATGCGGATCACGTGCTCGTTGACCCAGCTTCCTTTGGGCAGCGCCTTCAGCGCATAGCCGATCACCACGTTATAGCGGATGACCTCGTCGCCCTCGGCCAGATCGGCAAGCGCGACCTTGTGCCCCTGCGGCACGCGCTCGCGCAGCACGAGTCCGTCGGGGAAAACCGCGCCCTCCCCCAGCCCGCCGTCGTTCACGACGATCGCGACATTGTCATGGGGGTGCACGCGAATGTAGAGCGGTGAAAGTTCCATTGCATCGATCCTTATGGCGATTAACGCCTTCTGCGCCAGCTATTCATACGTCATCCTACAACATGCACGTTGGCCCAGATGTTCCGTATTTACCCTAATCGCTCCATTATGCCGCGAAATGTTCGTTGAGTTAGCCAAAGTGTTGTTGTACGATGACGTATAAGAAATCTTCATTTCTATTGATACAACCCTACCGACGCCCGGATACATACACCATGACGACACCGCAGGAACTCAAGCAGATCGTTTCGGAAGGCCTTCTCTCCTTCCCCGTGACCGACTTCGACGAACGGGGCGAATTCCGCGCCGACACTTACGCCGAGCGCCTCGAATGGCTCGCGCCGTACGGCGCTTCGGCGCTGTTCGTGGCCGGCGGCACGGGCGAATTCTTCTCGCTCACGCACAACGACTATTCGAACGTCGTGCGCACCGCCACCGAAGTCTGCAAGGGCAAGGTGCCGATTCTGGCCGGCGCGGGCGGCCCGACGCGCGTCGCCATCGAGTATGCGAAAGAAGCCGAGCGCCACGGCGCGAACGGCATTCTGCTGATGCCGCATTATCTGACGGAAGCCTGCCAGGAAGGCATCGCCGCGCACGCCGAAGAAGTCTGCAAGGCCGTGCCGAACATGGGCGTCATCATTTACAACCGCGCGAATTCGAAGTTGAACGCCGACATGCTGGAAGGCCTCGCCGAGCGCTGCCCGAACCTGATCGGTTTCAAGGACGGCGTGGGCGAGATCGAAAACATGGTGACGATCCGCCGCCGTCTCGGCGACCGCTTCTCGTACCTCGGCGGCCTGCCCACCGCGGAAGTCTACGCCGCGGCCTACAAGGCGCTGGGCGTGCCGGTGTACTCGTCGGCGGTGTTCAACTTCATTCCGAAAACCGCGATGGACTTCTACCGGGCGATCGCGGCGGACGACCACGCGACAGTCGGCAAGCTGATCGACGAATTTTTCCTGCCGTACCTGAAAATCCGCAACCGCCGCGCCGGCTACGCGGTGAGCATCGTCAAGGCGGGCGCGAAGCTGGTCGGCCATAGCGCCGGCCCGGTCCGCGCGCCGCTGACCGATCTGACCGACGACGAAATGGCGCAGCTCGACGCGCTTATCAAGACGCTCGGGCCGCAGTAACGCAGCGCGCCTCGCCGGCAGCGCGACTGCCGGCCGGCGAGGCAAACCACCGCCGCCCATGAGCGCCGGATGAACGCCGGATGAGCGCCGGTGGACGGCAGCGCAAGGAGCGCCCGGAGACGACAACGTCGCCGGGCGTTTTTCGCACCTGCGACCGAGGCCGACCCATAAGGCCGGGAGCCCGCTCCCCTGGATAAGCATTGAGGAGATAACCATGGAAATGAGCCGCACGGCGAGTTCCGCGAATGTCGCGAAGCGCACCAAAGTCCGCTACGCGATCCTGCTACTGATCTTTGTGATCACCACCTTCAATTACGCGGATCGCGCGACGCTGTCGGTCACCGGATCGGCCATGCGCACGGAGTTCGGCTTCGACGCGATCCGCATGGGCTACATCTTCTCCGCGTTCAGTTGGGCTTACGTGCTCTCGCAATTGCCGGCCGGCTGGCTGCTCGACCGTTTCGGCGCACGGCGCGTGTACGCGGCAAGCATCTTCTTCTGGTCGCTTTTCACGTTGCTGCAAGGCTCCATTGGCCTGTTGGGCAGCGCGGCCGCCGCGGTGACGGGTCTGTTCGTGTTGCGTTTCGCGATGGGCGCGGCGGAATCGCCGGCGTTTCCCGCGAACGCGAAGGTCGTGGCGAGCTGGTTTCCGACCAGGGAGCGCGGCACCGCGTCCGCGATCTTCAACTCCGCTCAGTATTTCGCGGCTGTCGTCTTCACGCCGCTGATGGCCTGGCTTACCCACGCGTTCGGCTGGCACACGGTCTATGTCGTGATGGGCGTGGCCGGCCTGCTGCTCGCCCTCACCTGGCTCAAGGTGATGAAGCACCCCGCGGACCATCCGGGGGTGTCGGCGGCCGAACTGGAGTACATCGAACAGGGCGGCGGCGTCGTCAACGGTCACCAGAAGGCCGATTCTAAAGCCGCTGCCGTCGATGTCGAAAAGGCCGGCGGCTGGTCGCTCGTGCGTCAGCTGCTCACCAACCGGATGCTGGTCGGCGTCTATCTGGCGCAGTACTGCATCAACGTGCTCACCTACTTCTTCCTGACGTGGTTTCCGATCTACCTGGTGCAGGCGCGCCACATGACGATCCTGCAGGCGGGCCTCGTCGCGTCCTTGCCCGCCATCTGCGGATTTTCGGGCGGCGTGCTCGGCGGCATTCTGTCGGACGCGCTGATCCGGCGCGGCCATTCGCTGACCGTCGCGCGCAAGGTACCGATTGTCGGCGGCATGCTGCTGTCGGTGTCGATCATCGGCTGCAACTATGTGTCCACCGACTGGATCGTCGTCGCGCTGATGTCGCTCGCGTTCTTCGGCAAGGGTATCGGCGCGCTCGGCTGGGCGGTGGTCGCCGACACGTCGCCGAAGGAAGCCTTGGGCCTGTCCGGCGGCATCTTCAACATGTTCGGCAACGTGGCCGGCATCGTCACGCCGATCGTGATCGGGTATCTCGTTGCGCAGAGCGGCTCGTTCAACGGCGCGCTGGTGTTCGTCGGCGCCAATGCGCTGCTCACGGTGTTCAGCTATCTCGTGATCGTGAAGGACATCAGGCGCGTGGAGCTGCGCCCGCGGTGATGACGGCGGCGATGGCGGCGGTGATGGCGGCTTGCCCCGACACGTACGACGAGCGCGGCCCGGCGCTCCGCCGCCGCGCGCCTCTGCCCTGCGCTCAAAATGATCCAGCCTTTCTATAATCAGTCGTCAGACGACGGTATAATGGACCGCAGGAAGCATCTGCAACTATCTGATTCAGGGGCGTTTTCGATGGCTACACCACTGGCATCCGCGGCACCGCCACGACGCGCTCGTAATCTCGCCGAGCTCGTCGTCAACTACGTCACCGAGCAGATCGCGTCCAACGCGCTGAAGCCGGGCGACAAGCTGCCGACCGAATCGCAACTCATGGTCACGCTGAGCGTGAGCCGGACGGTGATCCGCGAGGCCATTTCGCGCCTGCAGGCAGGCAAGATCATCGAGACGCGGCACGGCATTGGCAGCTTCGTGCTCGAACCGCAGCGCGAAAAGCTCGGCATCGACATGGTGCCCGCCACCACGCTGCGCGACGTGCTGTCCATCCTCGAACTGCGCATCAGCCTCGAAACCGAATGCGCGGGTCTCGCCGCGCAGCGCGCCAAGCCGGAAGACCTCGCGCGCATGCGCGCCGCGCTCGACGGAATCGAAGCCACGCGTCACAACGGGCTCGACAGCGTCGAGGCGGACCTGCAGTTCCATATCTCGGTGGCGCGCGCCACGGGCAACCGCTATTTCGTCGACATCCTCACACAAATGGGCAGCGCGCTGATTCCGCGCAACCGTCTGGATTCCGCCGGCATTGCGCGTGCCGAGCCGGACGCGTATCTGTCGCTCGTCAACCTCGAACACGAGAGCATTCTCGAAGCGATCAGCCGGCACGACGCCGACGGCGCACGCGCGGCCATGCGCATGCATCTGTCGAACAGCCGCGAGCGGCTGCGCCGCGCGAACGAAACGTCCGAGGCGAATAGCTGAGCCATCCGCCGGTTTTCAGCGGCGCGCTCGCAGGCGCACCGGCAAAAGAACCAGGCAAAAGAAAATGGCCGGGGAGTTCACCTCCCCGGCCATTTTCATTCCATGCGAAACGTCATACGCACTTAGCTGCGCGTGATCTCACCATCCCGACGACGCCACAGGTTCAGCGGATTCGCGTCGGCCAGCGCCTGCGGCAGCAGATCCGCCGGGAAATCCTGATAGCAGACCGGACGCAGGAAGCGCTCGATTGCGGTCGTGCCGACCGAGGTCGCGCGGCTGTCGGACGTTGCCGGGAACGGGCCGCCGTGAACCATCGCGTGGCAGACTTCGACGCCGGTCGGGAAACCGTTGACGAGCAGCCGCCCTGCCTTGCGCTCCAGAATCGGCACGAGCTTTTGCGCGGCGGGCAGATCGGCGCTGTCCATCTGGATGGTCGCGGTCAATTGACCGGCGAAGTGCTCGGCAACCTGCAGCAACTCGGCTTCGTCCTTGCAACGCACGATGGTGGAGGCCGGGCCGAACACCTCGTCCTCCAGCGCCGGCGTGGCGAGGAAGGTGCGCGCGTCGGTGACGAACAATGCCGCGCACGCCTGGTTCGGACCGGTCGCCCCGGCGCCGCGCGCGACCGTTTCGACGCCGGCGGTCGCGGCCAGCTTGCCCTCGCCTTCCGTGTACGCCGCGTGGATGCCCGAGGTCAGCATGGTTTGCGCGGGCTTGGCCGCGAGCGCCTCGGACGCCGTCGCGACGAAATTCTTGAGCGCGTCGCTGTCGACGGCGATCGCGAGACCCGGGTTCGTGCAGAACTGGCCGGCGCCGAGCACGAGCGAATCCACGAAACCGCGCGCAATGCTCTCCGTGCGCTGTGCCAGCGCGTTCGACAGCAGAAACACCGGATTGATGCTGCTCATTTCCGCGTAAACCGGAATCGGCTCAGGGCGCGCCGCCGCCACGCGCATCAGCGACAGACCGCCCGCGCGCGAGCCGGTGAAGCCGACCGCCTTGATTGCCGGATGCGCGACGAGCGCCTCGCCGACCGAATTGCCCGCGCCGACGATCAGCGAGAACACGCCCTCGGGCAGATCCATCTCCTCGGCGACGCGTTGGATCACGCGACCGACCATCTCCGACGTGCCGAGGTGCGCGCGGTGCGCCTTCACGACCACCGGGCAGCCGGCGGCGAGCGCCGCAGCCGTGTCGCCGCCCGCCACCGAGAACGCCAGCGGGAAGTTGCTCGCGCCGAACACGGCGACCGGGCCGAGCGGAATCTTCTGCATGCGCAGGTCCGAACGCGGCAGTGGCTTACGCTCCGGCAGCGGCGAATCCAGCGTGGCGGCGAGCCACTGGCCCGAACGCACCACTTGCGCGAACAGCTTGAGCTGGCCGGTCGTGCGGCCGCGCTCGCCTTCGAGGCGCGCCTTCGGCAAGCCGGATTCCTGCTGCGCGCGCTCGATCAGCGCGTCGCCCAGCGCGGTGATGCCGTCGGCGATACGCTCGAGGAACTCGGCGCGCACGGCGAGCGGCAGTTGCCGGTAGGGATCGAAAGCCTTGTGCGCCAGTTCACACGCCGCGTTGACGTCGCTCGCCGTGCCGCTGCCGAACACCGGCTCGGCGATATTCGTACCGGTGGTCGGATTGAACGCGTGCAGCGCTGCTTCGGCGCCGCGTACGGCCTTGCGGCCGATCAGCATTTCGCCGGTGATCTGGCCGGTGACTTCGCTGGAATGGGACATGTCTCTTTCCTTGTTTGAAAAGTACTAGATATAAGTCATCCTACAACACGGCGGTGGGCTCGCGCAACCGCAAGCCGGCCCCCGGCGCCGGGAATCCGGGTTAACGTGACCGTTACAACTCGCTGATCGGATGCTACTCTGCATTGAGATATACGACGACCTATAACATGCGGTTCAGCCCTCGTCGGAACTCAACCCGATCTCACGCGTTCGAGGAATACGTTCATGCCAGCCGCGCCCTGCCCGCCTTATCAGTCTTTTCCCAACAGCTTCCGCCACGCGGTACGCAGCGGCGAAACGCTGGTCGGCTGCTGGGCCTCGCTCGCGAGTCCGATCGTCACGGAACTGCTCGGCGTGATCGGCTTTGACTGGATGCTGCTCGACGCCGAGCATGCGCCCAACGACGTCCTCACACTGATCCCGCAACTGATGGCGCTCAAGGATAGCCGAAGCGCGCCGGTGGTGCGCCCGCCGGCCAACGACAGCGTGGTCATCAAACGGCTGCTGGACAGCGGCTTTGCAAATTTCCTCGTGCCCTTCGTCGATAACGCCGACGACGCGGCGCGCGCGGTCGCCGCCACGCGCTATCCGCCGCAGGGCGTCCGCGGCGTGTCGGTGGGCCACCGCGGCAATCGCTACGCGACGGTACCCGACTATTTTGACATGGCCAACGACAACGTCTGCGTCATCGTGCAGATAGAAAGCCGCCAAGCCGTGGAGTCGATCGACGCGATTCTCGCCGTCGACGGCGTCGATGCCGTTTTCGTCGGCCCGTCCGACCTCGCGGCGGCTTATGGGCATCTCGGCAACGCCGCGCATCCGGACGTCCAGCAGGCCATCGCGCATGTGTTCGAACGTGCGCAGGCCGCAGGCAAGCCGAGCGGCATTCTTGCACCGGTGCAAGCCGACGCCGAACGTTATCTCGCGATGGGCTGTCGCGTTATCGCCGTATGCGCCGATCTCGGGCTTTTGCGGAACGCGGCGCAGGCGGTTCATCAACACTTCATCAAGAAACCGGCGGATCGGAGCTGACCCGCGCATCGCGCGGGCCCGAGCGGGGCCGCCATGACATCTTCGGAGCATTCCATGCAAAAAGCAGGCTTTATCGGACTCGGCATCATGGGCAAGCCCATGGCCGCGAACCTTTTGAAGAACGGCGTGAAGCTGGCCGCGTTCACGCGCAGCGGCGTCCCCGCTGAGCTCGCCCAGGCCGGCGCGCAGGCTTGCGACAGCCCCGCGGCCGTCGCCGCAGAGGCCGACGTGATCTTCATCATGGTGCCGGATACGCCGGACGTCGAACGCGTGCTGTTCGGCGAAAACGGACTCGCCAGCGCGTTGCATGCGGGCCAGACCGTCGTCGACATGAGCTCGATTTCGCCGATGGCCACGCGCGATTTCGCGGCGCGCGTGCGCGAGACCGGCGCCGATTATCTGGATGCGCCGGTGTCGGGCGGCGAAGTGGGCGCGAAGGCAGGGTCGCTCACCATCATGGTCGGCGGCGAGCAGGCCACCTTCGACAGCGTGAAGCCGCTCTTCGACATGATGGGCAAAAACGTCACGCTGATCGGCGCGGTGGGCGCGGGACAGGTGTGCAAGGTCGCCAATCAGGTGATCGTGGCCGCCACGATCGAGGCCGTCGGCGAGGCGCTGCTGCTTGCATCGAAAGCGGGCGTGGATCCCGCTCGCGTGCGCGAAGCGCTGATGGGCGGCTTCGCGTCCTCGCGCATCCTCGAAGTGCACGGCGAACGCATGACGAAGCGCACGTTCGACCCGGGCTTTCGCATCGAGCTGCATCAGAAGGATTTGAATCTGGCGCTTTCGACGGCGCAGGCGCTCGGGGTTTCGCTGCCCAATACGGCCACCTGCCAGGCACTTTTCAATGCCTGCGTCGCGCACGGCGGCAAGGCGTGGGATCACTCCGCGATGGTGCGTGCGCTCGAAGTACTGGCCAATCACGAAATCGGTCAGCAAACGGCCTGATTCGCCACGCGCCCGGCTCGCGCCGCTTCGCCTGTTCGCTTCGACGAACGGGCAAAGCGGCGCGTCATACGTTAATGGGCGCTATACCAGACACATAGCGGGGGCGAGCCGACAAACGCCCTTCGTTTCTTTCACTTATTAAGGATGACTGAATTAAATGAAAGCGAGTGCAATGAACACGGCGCTTTCCTGCATCGACGATTATTGACAACGCCCTGAAGGGCAAGGAGACATTCGTGGCAACTCACTATAAGAACAGCAGCAAACGGGCAGCTTCGAACCACGCGGCTCATGCCGAGCCTCATTCACCCGGACGCAGGGCCTTCATGGTGTTCGCCGGAACCTCCGCCGGCGCGACGCTGCTCGGCGGCTTGTCCGGCTGCGGCGGCTCCGGCAGTTCGGGCCTCACGCCGGAAGATCCGATCTGGGGCAGCTACGGCGCCGCGACGCAGATCATCGCGTCGCTCGCCGGCATCACGCAGTCCATGTTCCCGTCGCGCGACTTCGTGGTCACGCAATACGGCGCGCAACCGTGCGCCGTGGTCGCGGCGACGAATCCGTATACAGGCGCTTCGTCCCCGGCGAGTCCTGGTTCGAATCAGACTCATGCGGCCTCTTCCTTCGACTCCCGGCCCGCGTTTCTCGCGGCAATTCAGGCTTGCAACGCGGCGGGCGGCGGCCGCGTCGTAGTGCCATCGGGCAACTGGTATTGCGCGGGTCCGATCGTACTCCTGAGCAACGTCAACTTTCACCTCAGCGCCAATTGCACGATCTATTTCAGCCCCAATCCGGCTGACTACGCCAAAGACGGCCCGGTGAATTGCGGCGCGAACGGCAACCTGTTCTATACCCGCTGGCAGGCCAACGATTGCCTGAACTTCGGCTCGCCCGTCTACGCGCGCAACCAGAGCAACATTGCGCTGACCGGCGAAGACGCCACGTCGGTGCTCAATGGTCAGGCTATGACGCCCTTCTCCGGCTCGGGCAATACGGCGACGTGCTGGTGGACCTTCAAGGGATCCAACGGCGCCTACGGTTGCGTGAGTTCGTCGGCGCCCTCGCAGGTCTACAAGAACCCGAACAACGTGGATCTTCGGACCGCCGCGCCGGGCATTTCCGACGCGCTCTACGCCCAGCTGACGAGCCCGACGACACCCTGGCAGGAGGATCAGAACTACTTGCCGGCGCTTTCCGAGGCCGGCGTGCCGGTCGCGAAGCGCGTTTTCGGCATGGGGCACTATCTGCGCCCATGCATGGTCGAGTTCATCGGCTGCACGAATGTGCTGATGGAAAACTACTGCACGAACAACACGCCTTTCTGGCAGCACCATCCGACCGACTGCAAGAATGTGGTGATTCGCGGCGTGACGACCAACAGCATCGGTCCGAATAACGACGGCTTCGACCCCGACGCGTGCGACAACGTGCTGTGCGACGGCGTGACCTTCAACACCGGCGACGACTGCATCGCAATCAAATCGGGCAAGGACCTGGATACGCAATACGGCCCCGCGCAAAACCACGTCATCCAGAACTGCACGATGAACAGCGGCCACGGCGGCATCACGCTCGGCAGCGAAATGGGCGGCGGCGTGCAGAACATCTACGCGCGCAATCTGCAGATGCTGAATCAGAACTGGGCGACCAATCCGCTGAACATCGCGATCCGCATCAAGACGAACATGAATCGCGGCGGCTTCGTGAAGAACTTCTACGTCGACAAGGTCACGCTGCCGAACGGCGTCGCGCTGAAGGGCGGCGGCTACGGCAGCGCGCTGCTCGCCGGCAGCCCGATCAACAGCACCGTGCCGCTGGGCGTGGTGAGCGCAGCGGCGGCCAATCCGTCCGCGGCCCAGGGCGGCCTGATTACGTTCGACTGCGACTACCAGCCGGCCAACGACGCGATCAGAACGCGGCCCGCGGTCGTGCAGAACGTCAACATCTCGAACGTGCAGGCGAGCAACGTGACGCTCAACGGCGTCACCGGGTCGTGCTTCCAGGCGATCGTCGCGCAAGGCCCCGTCGCATTCGACTACAACGGGCCGACGCCCGCGCCGACGATTCCGCCCATCACCGGCGTCACCATCTCGAACTGCAATCTGGGCACGGCGGTGTGCGCCGGACCGGCCACGCCCGGGCCGATCTACGCGTACAACGTCAACGGCATTACGTTGAAGAACGTGGTGATCGGCTCGACGACATACAACACGAACGTGGTGGATCTGCGGTAAACGTGAAACGCGGCGGGGGTGCGCCCCGCCGCGTTTTCAGATGACAGTCGCGGCTAGCGCTGCGACAAAAAAACCGCTCCTGGGAGCGGTTTTTTTGACAACCAGAGCACGAAGCCCTGCGCAAGCATCAATCGTCGAGCAACGACAGATCGCGCACCGCGCCCTTGTCGGCCGACATCACCAGTTTCGCATAAGCCTTGAGCGCCGCCGACACCTGGCGCGGACGCGGCTTGGCCGGCTTCCAGCCCTTCGCGTTCTGCTCTTCGCGGCGGCTTGCAAGCTCGGCGTCCGACACCAGCACGTTGATCGTGCGGTTCGGAATGTCGATGCGAATCTTGTCGCCGTCGCGCACGAGGCCGATCGCGCCGCCCGCCGCCGCTTCCGGCGAGCAGTGGCCGATAGACAGGCCCGACGTGCCGCCGGAGAAGCGGCCGTCCGTCAGCAGCGCGCAGGCTTTGCCGAGCCCCTGTGACTTGATGTAGCTCGTCGGGTAAAGCATTTCCTGCATGCCCGGCCCGCCCTTCGGACCTTCGTAACGCACGATCACGACGTCGCCCGCCTTCACCTTGCCCGCAAGGATGTTCTCGACTGCTTCGTCCTGCGACTCGGTCACATGCGCCGTGCCCTCGAACACCAGAATGCTCTCGTCGACACCGGCGGTTTTCACCACGCAGCCGTCGAGCGCGATGTTGCCCGTCAGCACTGCAAGGCCGCCTTCCTTGGAGAACGCATGCTCGTACGAGCGGATGCAGCCTTCCGCACGGTCGAGGTCGAGGCTCGGCCAGCGCGTGTTCTGGCTGAACGCCACCTGCGTCGGAATGCCGGCGGGACCCGCCATGTAGAAGGTGCGGACGGCTTCGTCCTCAGTGCGGACGATGTCCCACTGATCCAGCGCGTCTTTCAGCGTGGGCGCGTGGACCGTCGGCACGTCGGTGTGCAGCTTGCCCGCGCGATCCAGCTCGCCGAGGATCGCCATGATGCCGCCCGCGCGATGCACGTCTTCGATGTGATACTTGTTCGTATTGGGCGCCACCTTGCACAGCTGCGGCACGACGCGCGACAGCCGGTCGATGTCGGCCATCGTGAAGTCGATCCCGGCTTCCTGCGCGATGGCCAGCAAGTGAAGAATCGTGTTGGTGGAGCCGCCCATCGCGATGTCGAGCGTCATGGCGTTTTCGAACGCCTTGAAGCCGACTGCGCGCGGCAGCACGCTCGCTTTTTCCTGCTCGTAGTACTCGCGGGCCAGTTCGACAATGCGGCGACCGGCGCGCTTGAAAAGCTGCTCGCGGTCCGCGTGCGTGGCGACCACCGTGCCGTTGCCCGGCAACGAAAGGCCGAGCGCCTCGGTGAGGCAGTTCATCGAATTGGCCGTGAACATGCCCGAGCACGAGCCGCACGTCGGGCACGCGGAACGCTCGACTTCGGCAACGTCCGCGTCGGAATAGGCCTTGTCGGCGGCAATCACCATGGCGTCCACCAGGTCGAGCTTCTTGAACTCGATGGTGCCGGTTTTCGGATTCGCGAGGCGCGTCTTGCCTGCTTCCATCGGGCCGCCCGACACGAAGATCACGGGGATGTTCAGGCGCATTGCGGCCATCAGCATGCCGGGGGTGATCTTGTCGCAGTTCGAGATGCACACCATCGCGTCGGCACAGTGCGCGTTGACCATGTATTCCACGGAGTCCGCGATGATGTCGCGGCTCGGCAGCGAATAGAGCATGCCGTCGTGGCCCATGGCGATGCCGTCGTCGACGGCAATGGTGTTGAATTCCTTGGCGACGCCGCCGGCAGCCTCGATCTCGCGCGCGACGAGCTGGCCGAGGTCTTTCAGGTGCACGTGGCCGGGCACGAACTGGGTGAACGAATTGACCACCGCGATGATCGGCTTCGAGAAATCTTCGTCTTTCATGCCGGTGGCGCGCCACAGCGAGCGCGCCCCTGCCATGTTGCGGCCGGCGGTGGAGGTTTTGGAACGGTATGCGGGCATCGTGGTTGTTGAATGAATATCGCTTGAAAAAAGCGGGCCAAGGGAGTGACGGCCCCTCGAGCGCCCGTGCGAACAACCTTTTGAGCCGCGCCGCGGGCAAAGCACGCAATTATCCCACAGCGTATGAGGGTATGCGGGTTTGGCGTGGGCGGCTGGGCGTAGCGTTACGTCGACGCTTGCCCGCTCAGAAAAACGATCCATGACGAAAGCGGCGCCTGCAGGCGCCGCTTTCGCTGACCATCGCGCCCGATCATGTCGGCGCAATGCAAGGGTCGTCGTCGCTTATGATCCTCTGCTACTTCGCGGCGACCGTGCCATTGGCCTGCGACCAGCGCGGCTGTGCGGCCTTGTCCGCGCTCTTCGCGAGCAGGCACACCACGCCGGCCGCGATGACGTCGAACACCGCGAGCAGCACGAAAAGCGGGCTGTAGCCGACCTGCGTCACGAGCACGCCGAAGAGCGCAGTGAACGCCGCGGCGCCAAGATAACCGGCCATGCCGCCCATCCCCGTCGCGGTCGCGACTTCGTTCTTGCCGAACATGTCCGACGTGATCGCGTACAGCGCGCCCGACAGCGTCTGGTGCGCAAAACCGCCCACGCACAAGAGCGCCACCGCCACGTAGGGACTCGCGACGAGGCCCACGCACGCCGGTCCGATCATGCACAGCGCGCCGACCACGAACACCATCTTGCGCGACGTGAAGAGCGACACCTTCGCGTACTTGTGGAACAGCGGGCTCAGATAGCCGCCGAGCACGCAGCCGATATCCGCGGCGAGAAACGGCATCCACGCATAGAGCGCGATTTCCTTCAGGTTCATGTGACGCTCGGTCATCATGTAGAGCGGAATCCACGCGTTGAAGGTCTGCCATGCCGGCTCCGACAAAATGCGCGGAATGCCGATCGCCCAGAAGTCGCGGCTCTTCAGCATGGCGAACCAGTTGCGCCTCGGCGCGCCGTCGTCGCTGTGCTTCGCTTCCTGGCCGCTCAGAATGTAGTCGCGTTCCGCATCGCCGAGCATTTTCTGGTTGCGCGGATGCTTGTACAGCACCATCCACACGACGCTCCACACAATGCCCGCCACCCCGACGATCACGAAAGCCAGCTGCCACTGCCCGTGCAACAGCGCCCACACCACGAGCGGCGGCGCGAGCAATGCGCCGATCGACGACCCGATGTTGAACCAGCCGATCGCGACCGAACGTTCTTTGGCCGGAAACCACTCGCTCGTCGCCTTCACGCCGGCCGGAATGCCGGCCGCCTCGGCAATCCCGAGCAGGCCGCGAAAGAACGCGAGGCTGCGCCAGCCCGTCGACCAGGCCGCGGCCGCGCACGCGAGCGACCACGCCAGCGCGAAGGCGGCAAAACCGATCTTGGTGCCGACCGTATCGAGCAGAAAGCCCGCGACCGGCTGCATGAATGCATAGCAGAGCTGCCACGCGACTACCACGTGAGCGTATTGCTCGGTGGTGATGTGGAGGTCCTTCATCAACGTCGGTGCGGCCACCGACAGCGTATTGCGCGCCAGATAATTGATGATGAGCCCGGCGGCAACCAGACTGACCATCCACCAGCGGATGCCCTTGATCTTCATGCTACGTCTCCTGGTAATGCTTTGAACTGTCTTCAGACCGGCTGCGTGCCCGCGCCGCTGCCCACGCCGCTGCGCACGCCGCCTTCTTCACGCGAATAGTCGATGCCGACAAAGCCGCCGCCCTGGAAGCGCTGGCCCAACGCATCGAGCGGATTGGGGCGGGCCAGAATTTCCCCGGCGTAGTCTTCGGCGTTCTGCTTCGGCTGATAGCCGAGGCGCGCGGCGCCGCTGTTGTCCCACCAGCTGCGCGTATTGGCCGACACGCCCCACACGGTGATGAAACCGAGCTCTTCGGCTTCGATGCAGCGGTCGAGGAAATGCATCAGATCGGCATGGCCGAACCAGGTGCTCAGATGGCGCGGTTCGGTCGGACGTTCGAGGCAACTGCCGATGCGCACGCACACGCTCTCGATGCCGTGCTTGTCCCAGTACATGCGCGCGAGCGCTTCGCCCCACACCTTGCTGAGGCCGTAAAAGCCGTCCGGACGCAGTTCGCAGTCGAGGCTCAGACGCTCGGTCACCGGATACATGCCGATGGCATGATTCGAACTCGCGAACACGATGCGCTTGACGCCGTGCCGCCGCGCGCCCTCGTACACCTCGACGAGACCGCGCAAATTGTTTTCGATGATCTCGGGCAGCGGGCGCTCCACGCTGGTGCCGGCGAAGTGGATCAGCACGTCGACGCCGTCGAGCAGCCGGTCGACGACCGCCGGATCGCGCAGGTCGCCGTGCATGACGTCCTCGCCATCGACGAGCGGCGTGAGCGGCTTCGAGCCGGCCGCCGAGCGCAGCGGCGTGCCGCGCGCAATGAACGCGGCGCGCACGACCGAGCCGAGCTGGCCGCCGGCGCCACTGAGGGCGATCTTTTTCATAGGGGTTCCTTTACTGCACCGGCTTCCGGGCGAGGTCGACACTTGTCGCGGCAGACCGAGAGGTTCGCGATAAAGCGTTAGTTGTACGATAACGTACTATCGACTATGCGCAAACGGATTTCAACCAGGCATTTACCCGGAGTCGGGTTCCGCGTTTCAACTGGCCTCTGCCTGAATCCTGCGGCTGATGGCCTCGATATTTATGCGATGTCATATAACTACAAGCATCAAGCTCTGCCTCCCGAGTCAGCGCGGCGCTCGGCTCGCAGCGACTGCGCGAATCGCCCTGCACAAGCCCGGTCGCCCGCCTCGACCAGCGTCTCCCAAGCTTTGCTGCGACGCGGTCGATTGCCGCACTTGCCGCCTTCCGGGCCGCCATCGCGCTATCTCACGCAATAAGCAAAAGCTGATATAGATCAGCCATTTGCGGCGCAAAAATCCCGAATCAGCGCAAAACAACGCGGTTTTTTGACGCACGTCGCGGCGCAGCATAAACGTCCGTCTTCCCCTAATCTTCGGCCATCTGCGAAACGCAGTGCGCACCGACACCGGTCGACGCGCGTAGTCCGCAACGAGCGGCATCACGCCTTCACGATCATGAACTCCGCAATATCGGCATTCGACCTCGCCCGCATCCAGTTTGCGTTCACCGTCTCCTTTCACATTGTTTTTCCCGCGCTGAGCATCGGCCTCGCGAGCTTCATCGCCGTGCTCGAATGGCGCTGGCTCAAAACCGGCAAGGCGTACTACAAGGACCTGTGCCTGTTCTGGTCGAAGATTTTCGCCGTCGCGTTCGGCATGGGCGTCGTCTCCGGCGTCGTGATGAGCTATCAGTTCGGCACCAACTGGTCGGGCTTCTCGAGCTTCGCCGGGCCCGTCACCGGACCTTTGCTGATGTACGAGGTCATGACCGCGTTCTTTCTGGAGGCCGGCTTCCTCGGCATCATGCTGTTCGGCTGGCAGCGCGTGAGCCCGCGCGCGCACTTCGGCGCGACGCTGATGGTCGCGACCGGCACGCTCATCTCCACTTTCTGGATTCTCGCGTCGAATAGCTGGATGCAGACACCGCAAGGCTTCGAAGTCGTGAACGGCCAGGTCGTGCCGCTCGACTGGTTCAAGATCATCTTCAACCCGTCGTTCCCGTACCGGCTCGCGCATATGGCGCTCGCGGCGTTTATCGTTGCGGCGCTCGTCGTGGCGGCGGTGGGCGCGTGGCATCTGCTGCGCGGACGGCGCGATCCGGCCGTCAAGAAAATGTTCTCGATGGCGCTCTGGCTGCTGCTGATTCTCACGCCGATCCAGGCGTTCGTCGGCGATCAGCATGGTTTGAACACGCGCCAATATCAGCCGGCTAAGATCGCGGCCATCGAAGGTCTGTGGGACACCGAGAAAGGCGGCACGGCGCTGAACCTCTTCGGCATTCCCGACATGCAGGCGGAAACCACGCGCTACACGGTGTCGATTCCGCACCTGGGCAGCTTGATCCTCACGCATAGCTGGGACGGCGAGATTCGCGGCCTGAAGGAGTTCCCGCCGCAAGACCGGCCGAATTCCACGGTGGTGTTCTGGAGCTTTCGCATCATGGCCGGCCTCGGCGTGCTGATGATCGCCATGTCGGTCGCCGCGTGGCTGCTGCGCCGCCGCGGCCGCCTGTTCGAATCGAAGGGGTTCCAGCGCTTTGCCCTCGCCATGGGCCCGAGCGGCTTCGTCTCGCTGCTGGCCGGCTGGGTCACCACGGAAGCCGGCCGCCAGCCGTGGGTCGTGTACGGCGTGATGCGCACGTCGCAAGCCGTGTCGCCGCTCACCGCGCAACAGGTCGGCATTTCGCTGATGGCCTTTGTGGTCGTGTACTTCCTCGTGTTCGGCACGGGCATCTATTACATGCTCAAGCTGATGCGCTCGGGTCCGGCGCTGCCCGGACAGACGCCGCACGGCGCGCCGGCCCCTACGCCGGATCAGACCGCGCGCCGCCCCTTCTCCGCCGCCGATCAGATGATCGACGCCGCCTAACCCAGCCCTCTCTCTTAGCCAGGTATCACCATGGACGTCACCGTAGTCTGGGCCGCGATCATCGCGCTAGGCCTTTTCATGTATGTCGTGCTGGACGGCTTCGACCTCGGCATCGGCATCGTCTTTCCGTTTTTTCCGGACGAGAAGGAACGCGACCTGATGATGAACACCGTCGCGCCCGTCTGGGACGGCAACGAAACCTGGCTCGTGCTGGGCGGCGCCGCGCTCTTCGCCGTGTTCCCGATGGTGTATTCGACGGTGCTCTCCGCGCTTTATCTGCCGCTCATTTTCATGCTGGTCTGCCTGATCTTTCGCGGCGTGTCGTTCGAGATTCGCGCGAAGGCCAATCGCACCAAGCACTTGTGGGACCTCGCGTTCATCGGCGGCTCGGCGGGCGCCGCGTTCTTCCAGGGTGTCGCGCTCGGCGCCTTTCTGCAAGGCATTCCGGTGATCGACGGTGCCTATGCCGGCGACGCCTTCGGCTGGCTCACGCCGTTCAGCCTGCTCTCGGGCCTCGGGCTGGTGGTGACCTATGCATTGCTCGGCTGCTGCTGGCTCGTGGCGAAGACCGAAGGCGACCTGCAGCGCCGTCTGCATCGCGTGGTGTGGCCGCTGACGGTCGTGCTGCTCGGCTTCATCGCGACGGTGAGCCTGTGGACGCCGCTGCAGGACGCGAACATCGCGCAACGCTGGTTCGACGACGGCCTGTTCTACCGGCTGCTGCCCGTGCCGTTCCTCGTGGCGGGCTGCGCGTTCTTCATGCGCCGCGCGGTGCGCGAGCGGCATCACAACACGCCGTTCGCGCTCGCGCTCCTGCTGGTGCTGCTCGGATATGCCGGCTTGCTGGTGAGCCTGTGGCCGTATGCGATTCCGTCAAGCGTCACGCTGTGGGAAGCAGCGGCGCCGCGCGCGAGCCAGACCTTCACGCTGGTCGGCGCGGCGGTGATTTTGCCGATTATCATCGCCTATACGACGATGGGTTACTGGGTATTTCGCGGAAAGGTGCGCCATGGCGACCAACATCACTATCACTAAGTCCGCGCGCAAGCTGCCGGGCTGGCTCTGGTTCGTCGCGCTGTGGTGCTTCGGCGTGGGCTCGGCGATGTCGCTCGGTTACGCGTTCAAGCTTCTGATGAATGCGACGCTCTTTGCGGTGAAATAGCGGCTCGGCGGCCAGCGCGTGGACGCGCAGGCACAGATCAGGGGCGTTTCGATCCGCCCGGCATAACCTTTCGCGGCAGCCCCGCGCCCGCTTGAAAAACGGCGCGCGCGGCTCGTCTACGTAGCAAGCCGGAACGATGCGCGAGAGAGACCACTCTTCACACGACAGACAAAAAACGTGGCGCCGGCGATGCCACAAGCAGAGAATGACCGGCGCGGCAGCCGCAAGGCCCGCCGCGCCAACCGATCGGCTTAAGATCACGGGGTAGCCGGCAATGATGCGATTCACGACAATAGAAGCACAACGGGGCCTGGCAACGGCGGTAGTCCACAACACGCAAGCTCGACTCGTGGAGACATCATGAAGTTTCTTGTGGCGGACGACCATGAACTGATCCGGCAAGGCGTCAAGGGCATGCTCCGCGGCCTCGACGCCGACGCCCAATTCGACGAAGCCGACAGCTGGGAAACCCTGGCCGCGGCCGCGCGGCCCGACGCCGATCACGATCTCGCGATCGTCGATCTGCATATGCCGGGCATGAGCGGCGCGTCGTCGCTGGAAATACTGCTGAAGGCCAATCCCGCGCTGCCGGTGGTCGTCCTGTCCGCCGAGGAGTCGCCGGACGAGATGCGGGCGGTGCTGGCGGCGGGCGCCCTCGGCTTCGTGCCGAAGCGCCAGCCCGCCAGCGTGATGCTGAAGGCGATCGAACTCGTGCTGTCGGGCGGAGCCTATGTGCCGATGGAAGCGTTGAGCCTGCTGGGCTCGCGCGAGGCCCAATCCGCCGACGCCGGCGCCGGGCAGACCGGCGCCGGCTCGCCCCAGCAGGCCGCGACAGGCAGCGCAGGCGCCGGCACCGTCACGCTCGCCGAACCCGTCGCGCAGCTGCAGGCGTTGCAGCCGCATCAGCAGCATCTGCTGGAAAACCTGTCGCCGCGTCAGCAGGACATCATGCGGCTCGTGCATCGCGGCTGGACCAACAAAATGATCGCGCGCGAACTCGGCGTGGCCGAGGGCACGGTCAAGGTGCATCTGTCCGTGATTTTTCGGGCGCTCGGCGTGCACAACCGGTCGACGGCCATCGCGGTAGTCAACGGCTGGCTCGAAGCAGGTAAAACGCTTTAGCGGCTGGGCAATGTGCAGTTGACTGCCTGGGGTGCTGCGTCTTGCGCTGCCTCTTGCGCTGCCTCTTGCGCAGGCTGCGGTGCTGCCTGGGCGGAAAGGCCACCGCCTAACCCCGCACCCGCGCCTACGCCTCCCGTTGCGACGCGCTTTCCTGGCCATGCCGCGCTTCCCGTTGCGCCGCGAAAGACGGCGCGCCGGCCACGTCGCGGGAAGCGTCTTTTTCCATGCGGCCTGCTGCGCCGGCTGCGTCCGCCATCTGGGCGACGGAGCTTTCGGGCGCCGAAGCCACCCGTGTCTTGTCCCGCTCGGCCTGCTGCCACAGCATGTCGAGCGTGCGCCGCAAGCGCGCCGCGGTGACCGGCTTGTGCAGCACCGGAATGCCTTGCAACGCGAGCGCCGCCAGTTCCGCCGACGCCATATCGCCCGTAATCAGCAGCGTCACGACGCCCTCGTGGCCGGAGCGCGCGAGCTTGTTGCGCACCGCCGTCAGCGCCTGCGCGCCGGTGCGGTGATTGGCCAGCTGGTAATCGCAGAGCACGGCGTCGGGCAGGAAACCGTCGTCGAGCGCAGCCAGCGCGGCGGTTTCGTCGCGCGCGCCGCGCACCGTGCAGCCCCAGCGGCCGAGCAGGCTCGACAGACCTTCGAGAATCGACGGTTCGTCGTCGATGCACAGCACGCGCCGCCCTTGCGCCACCGGAGCGCCCGCCACCGTTTCGTTCAGGCTCGCGACGACGCCGCTCGCCTCGCCGGCCCGCACCGGAAAGCGGAACACGGAGCCTCGCCCGGGCGCCGAGCGCAACTGCAGTTCGCCGCCGAGCAGGCCGACGAGGCGCTTCACCGTCGGCAGGCCGAGGCCGTGCCCCTGGCGCGCATCGCGCTGCGGGTTCGCGACCTGATAGAACTCTTCGAAAATACGCTCGTGCTCCTCAGGCGGTATGCCGATGCCCGAATCGCGCACCTCGATATAGCCGCCCGTGCTTCGTCCGGCGCGCCGGAAGCCGAGCCAGATCGCGCCTTCCTCCGTATAGCGCACCGCGTTCGACAGTAGATTGCTCAGCACGCGCTCGAGCAGCACGGGATCGTCGTGCACCACCATCGACGTCGGGGCGATGCGCAGCGCCAGCCCCTTCGCCGCCGCCTGCGGACGATACTGGCTGCCGACGCGCTCGAACAGCTCCGAGAGCCGGAAATCCAAACGGATCACCTGCGTGACGCCGCTTTCGAGCCGCGCGAGATCGAGCACCTGGTTGAAGAGCTGATTCAACGCCTCGACGTTATAGACGATGTGTTCGGCCGTTTTCGCATGCTGCGCGGGTGTGGCGGCCGGCTCGTTGAGCGAGGCGGCCAGGAGGCCGATCGCATGCAACGGCTGGCGCAAATCATGGCTTGCCGCCGCAAAAAAGCGCGTTTTCGCGAGACTCGCCTCTTCCGCGACATGCTTTTGGACCGCGAGCGATTCCGCGAGGTACTGCTGATCGACGCGCGCCTGCACGACCTGCTGGAACAGCTTGCGGTAGCTGAGCGCGTAGACGTTGATCGCGCAGAAAAAGAATGCCAGCACAATGGCAAGAATCGTGCGGTCGAACGTATGTACACCGAAATGCAGCACGATCGACGGAAACAGCAGAAAGGGAATCGCCGTGGCGAAATTCAGGAGGTCGAAGCCATTCGACATGAACACGCCCGCTGCGAGCGTGACGAGCATCACCGTATGCAGCAGCGGCAAATCGCTTTGCGGGCTCTGGAACGCAAACCAGATCGCGAGGCCGGGCGCGCTGTACAGCAGCACGCCGCGCAGCGCGTGCAGATTGATCCAGCCGCGCGGCGACAGCAGATGCGGATAGCGCCGGTTGCAGATCCATAGCGCGAGACCCGCGCAATTGGCGGCGGCATAGAAGCCGAAGCAGGCAATGAAGAGCGGCGGCGACGGAATGGCGGGCCAGTAAATGGCCACCAGCACCGCAATCGAAAACCAGTGCGAAAAGAACGCGATCGGGTCTTGTGCGTACAGCACGCGCACCAGGTCTTCGTCGATTGCATGCTGGATCGGGTCAGCCCGCATCGCGCGGTCTCCTTGTCGGGCACGGCAAATTCGGTGATGGGGCGCGGGACCCGGGCGCTCGCGCAAAGCGCGGCCCGGCGTAGTGCGCAAGAGCTTGCACGGTTTTATTGCAATGCGGCCGCGCGCGGCAGCCGCCGTTCTCATCAGACGAATGACAGGCCTTATGCCGGATGGTTTACCCGGCAGTTTACCCATCAGCTAACACTTAATCCATATAGGCGAAGCCCACGCCCGCGAACATACTGCCTTCACGAACAGCGCGGCCACCACGTCTTCAGCTTCCACTCTTCGCCAGCAGTCCGGCTCGCCGCGCTTCCCACGCTACCGTCGCCTTACCCGAATGGAGGCTTTCATGGGCGCAGTTCCGAGCCACGAGTTCGTCCGCAATCTCGACGACGCGATCCTGCCCGATCTGTGGCGCCGCCGCACGCAGCTGTCGGCCGACGAAATGGTGTCGATGGTCGAACTCGTCAGACGGGCCTTGCGCACTTACCATCCGCTCGAATTGCAGGCGCTCGGCGAAGACAAGGAAGAACTGGTCGCGCAGTTCATTTATTCCAAGGTGCTGCGGCTCGCCCCCGGCCACACGGAAACGCATGCATGCGCCGACAGCGCGCCGTCCAATGGCTACGCACTGTGCGCGTACTTTCGCCGTTATCTGATCGACTGCCTGCGCAGCGCCGGGCATCAACGCAACGTGTCGATGGAAACCGACGGCATGGCGCAGGAAATCGATCTGCATGCCCAGGCATTGGAAGACCCCGTGCAAAGCGTGCTGCTGCAATACGGACTCGACGAACAGCGGGTGCGGCGCGCGGCGCGCGCATTTATCGAAAATCTCGACGAGCCCGAACGCATCGTGCTGGCCGGCAGTCTCGGCTGGTGCTCGGAAGGCAAAGGCGGACTGTCGGCGGTTGCGGCTCAGCATCGGGTGCCCTCGTATCACTATCGCGCCGTCAAACTCGGCGTCACCATGAAAAAGACGGCCACCGCCGAGGATTTTTCCAATACCAAGATCGGCCGCTGGCTCACGGACGTGCTCGGCATCGACATCGACATCGACAATCGCAGCGCCATTCTGCTCGCGCTGAATCTGCTCGCCGCCGAGTCGACCGATAGCGAAATGAATGAAGCGGCCGCGTAAGAACGCGCAAAACGACCCTGCCCAGCGATAAAAGCGCGAAAAGCCGCTCAACGCGGCAGCGCATTCTGTCGACGCGCCTTTTTTTGTTCCCGCCCACCGGCTAGGATAAAAAAGCCGCGGCAGCGCGCCGTCTTACTTCCGACGCCCGGTCCCTTCCCTGCATCGATTCCTGACGAGGTGGTCGCGTATGAACCGCTTATCGAGCGCCGTGACGGCGATGAAATCGCACTATGAAGTGGTCGTGATCGGTTCCGGTTATGGCGGCGCCATTGCGGCGAGCCGCATGGCCCGCGCGGGCCGCAGCGTCTGCGTGCTGGAGCGCGGGCGCGAGTTCATGGCGGGCGAATACCCGCGCACCCCGTTTCAGGGCGCCGAGCAGATCCAGTACAACACGCCCGCCGCGCAGATCGGCTCGCCGCTCGCGCTGCTCGAAGTGCATGTGAACGACGACGTCAACGCGGTGGTCGGCTGCGGCCTCGGCGGCACTTCGCTGATCAACGCGAACGTCGCGTTGAAGCTGGATCCGCGCCTGTGGGACGACGCGCGCTGGCCCGCTGCGCTACGTGCGGACGAGGCCGGACGCGACACCGGTTATCAGCGCGCATGGGACATGTTGCAACCCTCGCCCGTCCCGGCCCGATTCCGCGAATTGCCCAAGCTGCTCGCGCTCGCACAATCCGCCGAGGCGCTCGGCATGGCGGAGCGCTTCAGCACGCCGCCCATCACCGTCACTTTCGAGGATCGCACGAACGCGGCCGGCGTCGCGCAGAAAGCCTGCACCGGATGCGGCGACTGCAACTCGGGCTGCAACTACGACGCAAAGAATTCGACGCACATGAACTATCTGCCCGACGCCGTTGTGCACGGCGCGCAGATTTTCACGGGCGCCGCGGTGCATTCGGTGACGCGCAATGCCGCTACCCAAACGTGGCAAGTCGGCTATCAGCTCGTGCGCCTTGGCCGCGAGAGCTACGACGCGCCGGACCTGTTCGTGAGCGCGGACATCGTGATCGTATCCGCGGGGACGATCGGCTCGACCGCCTTGCTGCTGCGTTCGCGCAATGAAGGCCTGAGCGTGTCGGGCATGCTCGGCCAGCGCTTCACCGGCAACGGCGACGTGCTCGCGTTCGCGTACAACACCGAGGACACCATCAACGGCGTCGGCTGGGGCGCGCATGTGGAGGGCGATATCCCGCCGGTGGGGCCGACCATCACGGGGCTGATCGATCATCGCAATACCGCCGACGTCAAAGACGGCTTCGTGATCGAAGAAGGGTCGCTCGCCGGGCCGGTCGGCGCCGCGCTCGTGGGCATGCTGGGCGCCGCTGCGCCGCTCGCCGGCGTGGACGTGTCGGGACCGCGCACGGCGGACCGGCAGCTCGCCTACGACGCCCGCGTCGTCGAAAGCTTCCTGCACGGTCCGTACCGCGGCGCGCTCAATCACACGCAAAGCTACCTCGTGATGGCGCACGACGACGAAAGCGGTCAGATCAGCGTCAACGACAAAGGACGGCCACGCATCGCATGGGAGAACGCCGGCAAGCAGCCGATCTACGAAACGGTTGAAGAGACGCTGAAGAATGCGACGGTGCCGCTCGGCGGCAAATACCTGCGCGATCCCATTTCCAACGACATCTTCGGCAACCGCACCGTGACCGTGCATCCGCTCGGCGGCTGCCCGATGGGCGAAGACGCCGAACACGGCGTGGTTGATCATATGGGCCGCGTTTTCAGCGGCATGGCCGGCACGGCTGTGCACGACGGCCTGTACGTGATGGACGGCGCGGTCATGCCGATGTCGCTCGGCGTCAATCCGCTGTGGACGATCTCGGCCCTCGCCGAGCGCAATTGCGCGCTGCTCGCCGCGTCGCGAGGCTGGACGATCGACTACGACTCGAAGGGCACCGCCGCCGCGCCGCCCGCGCAAAAAATCGGCTTGCGCTTCACCGAAACAATGGTCGGGCATTACACGCCGACCGGCGCAAGCAAGGACGCGGCAAGCCCGATGGCGTTCACGCTGACCGTCGAGTCCGACGACCTCGCCGATATGCTCAGTGATCCGAACCATCTGGCGCGGACTGCCGGCACACTCACCTGCCCCGCCCTCTCCGCGCAGCCGATGACGATCGCCGACGGCACCTTCAATCTGTTCGTGGCCGACCCTCAGGATGTCGACGAGCGCAACATGAACTACCGGATGACGCTCAACTCAGCGGAAGGGAAAACCTACTATCTGAGCGGTCAGAAGATCATCACGCGCACGTCGCCGCTCGAACTGTGGGAGCAAACCAATACGCTTTATGCGCGCGTTTTCGACACGCCACACGCCGACGCGGCGCCGCTCGGCAGTGCGACGCTGATCATCACGCCGGAAAATTTCCTGAAGCAGCAGCGCACGCTGGAAGTCACGAATGCGCCGGATCTGGCAACGCGTCTCGAATGGACGCTCAAATTCGGCAAGTTCTTTGCGGGCGTGCTGTTCAGCGAGTACGGCGGCATCGCCGCGCCTTTGCAGTACTACGATCCCGACGCCAAGCCGCGCCTGAAGCGAGCCTTGCGTGCACCGGCGCCGCAGGTGTTCTTCTTCGACACGCCCGACGGCACGCGTTTGCGGCTTACGCGCTATGTCGATCCTGCGCGCAAGAACGCACGCCCCGTGCTGCTGATTCACGGCTCGGGCGTGTCGAGCCGCATCTATTCGACCGACCTGATCGACACCAACCTTGTCGAATATCTGTGCGCCGCGGGCTATGACGTCTGGCTCGTCGATCTGCGCGTGAGCATCGAAATGCCTAGCGTGCTGGTACCGACCAACGTCGATAAAGTCGCGCTCGAGGACATTCCCGCGGCCGTCGCGAAGATTCGCGAAGTGACCGGCGCCGCCGCTATCCAGGCGCTCGGCCATTGCATGGGCGGCCTCGCGTTGAGCATGTCGTTGATGGCGGGACTCGAAGGCGTGCGCTCGGCGGTGATCTCGCAGGTCGCCGTGCATCCGGTGCCGCCCACGCTCGGCCGGATCAAGGCGGGCCTGCACATTCCCGACATCATGCAGCACCTCGGCGTGACCGACCTCAACGCTTACACGCAGGACGAAAAGTGGCCGCACAATCTCTTCGACGAGGCGCTGCGGCTCTACCCTGTCGACCACGACGAGGGCTGCGGCAATCCGATCTGTCATCGCGCGACGTTCATGTACGGGCTGCTCTACGAGCATGCTCAGGTGAGCGAAACGCTGCATTCGAACCTGCAGGAACTGCTCGGTGTGCATGACGTCGGCGTGTTCAGGCATCTGGCCGCGATGGTGCGTGCGGGCAACGTCGTCGACGCCGACGGAAACGATGTCTATCTGCGCGGAGCGCGCGGCATGAAAGGCCTTGCCGGCATGCGCATTCCCATTGGCTTCATTCACGGCGACCGCAACGAAACCTATGTGCCGAAGAGCACCGCGCTCACCTATCAAATGCTCGTCGACGCCTTTCCCGAGCAACCTTACGAGCGCTATCTGATTCCCGGTTATGGACATATCGACTGCATCTTCGGCAAGAATGCGGCGGTCGATGTCTATCCGACTATCGCGCGCTATCTGAACGCGCATTGAACTCGCGCTCTTCAGAAGAGCTTGCCCGGGTTGAGGATGCCGCGCGGATCGAGCGCATGCCTGATGGCGGCCATCGCGGCCAGTTCGGCGGACGAGCGCGAGATCGGCAGGAATTCGCGCTTGAGCAAACCAATGCCATGTTCCGCCGACACGGACCCGTGCAACGGCCCGAGCATGTCATAGACGAACGCGTACACCGCATGATGATCGACGCCGGGAATCGAGTGGCCATCCACGGTGACATGCAGATTCGAATCGCCGATATGACCGAAGAAATACGATTCGTTGCCGGGCCAGCGCGCATCGAGCGCCGCGCGGCAACGCTCGACGAAAGCACCGATCGCGCCAATCGGCAGACTCACGTCGAAGTTGATCGGATCCAGTCGCACCGGAAACTCGGCCGTGCATTCGCGGATCGCCCATAACGCGCGTGCGTCCGCCACCGATTGCGCGATCACCGCGTCGCGCATCGCGCCTTCGTCGAGCGCGTCGGTGAGCGCCGCGGCAAAGCGTTCGCCGCTGTCGCTCGCATCGAAGCTCGCGTGTTCGATCAGCGCGTAAAGCGAATGCGCGCCGTCGAACGGCGAGCGCGCACCCGTCAGCTTCACGCCGAAATCGTAGAAGTCCGGCCACATGATTTCGAATGCGCCGATGTCGTTGCCGAAGCGCGTCGACAAACGCCGCAGCAGGCTCACTGCGGCATCGTAGCCGTCGAGCGCGACAAGCGCCGTATGACGCGCGGCGCGCTGCGGATGAAGCCGCAACACCGCGCGCGTGATGACGCCAAGCGTGCCTTCCGAACCGATGAACCAGTGCTTCAGGTCGTAGCCGGTGTTGTTCTTCACCATCTTGCCGAGCGAGCTCAGCACCTCGCCATTGGCGAGCACGACTTCGAGCCCGAGCACCTGGTCGCGCGCGGTGCCCGACTGGATCACCCGATTGCCGCCTGCATTGGTCGCGAGATTGCCGCCGATCTGGCACGAGCCGCGCGCGCCCAGGTCGAGCGCGAGTTCGAAGCCGGCTTCTGCAGCGGCTTCCTGCGCGGTTTGTAACGTGGTGCCGGCGCGCACCGTGAGCGTGGCCGAAGCGGAGTCGATTTCCTCGACACCGCTCAAGCGTTCCAGTGACAACGCGATGTCCGTGGCGCGCGCAATCGCGCCGCCTGCGAGTCCCGTCATGCCGCCTTGCGGCACCACCGGCTGATAGGCCGCGTGGCAAATGGCGAGCGCACGCGCGACTTCGTCCGTCGTGCGCGGCAGCAGCACGGCTGCGGGGCGCGTGGGCGCGTGGCGCGTCCAGTCGGTCATCGCGCGTTCGCCGATCTGCTCGCCGACGCGCACGGCATTGTCGCCGAGAGCATCGCGCAGCGCGTCGAGCGTGGCCGATAGCGGCGCCGTACAGGGTTGTGCGGTCGCGTCGTTGTGGAGCGTCATCCGATCTTCCTTGCTGGGTTCAGGTGGTTTGCGCGGTGTGCTTCTTTCGATAACCCATCGAATCGTTGATGCGCCCAAGAATATAGTCGCCGGCCGCCACCGGCTCATACTTCACGCTGTCAGCACTCGCGCCGAGATCGCGCGGGTCGACCATGGCGCCATAGGTCGGATCGTAGAACGTCGCAATCGAATAGCGCTCGCGCCCTGACGCATTGATCACGCGATGCAGCGTCGAGCGAAAGCGGTCGTTGGTCCAGCGCGCGAGCAGGTCGCCGACGTTCACGACGAAACTGCCCTCCACGGGCGGCGCATCGACCCATGTATCGTTGGCGATTTCGCGCACCTGCAAACCGCCCATCTGATCCTGCCACAGCAACGTGATGCAGCCGTAATCGGTATGCGGCGCGACGCCGAACTGATCCTCGTGGGACTGGGGCGGTTGCGGCGGATAGTAGACCATTTGCGTTCGCTGCATCCGCTTCGTATAACGCGACGCGAAAAAATGCTCGTCGACCCCGAGACTCACCGCGACCGCGCGCAGCAGATCGGCGCCGCATGCACCCACTGCTTCATAGTAGCCGTACAACGCGGGACGCAGCTGCGGCATGAAATCCGGCCAGTTATTCGGCCCGCGCAGCGCTTGCCCGGCGAGCACGTCCGGATCGTCCTCCGGCAATTCGAGTCCGATGCTGAAAAACTCCTTGTAATCGGGCCGTTTGGCCTGATACATGGTGGCGTCGCCAAGTGCATTGAAACCGCGATGCCGGTGATTGACCGCCGCGCGGCGCTTGGTTTCCACCGGAAACGCGAAGAATGTCCGCGCGGCTTGCGCGGCGGCGTCGAGGATTGACTGCGGCACGCCATGATTGACGATGTAGAAAAACCCGATGGTCGTGCACGCCTCGCGAATCTGCCGTGCCACGTCGTGCAGCGCCTGTGGATCGCCCGCGCGGACGCCGGCAAAGTCGATGAGCGGGATACGGGTCACAGGCATCGCAATACTCCGTAAGAGAGTCCGACGGGTGGGCGGGAGCGCCAGGTCATTGCAGTGGTATATACCGCCAAAAGCGCACTCGCAAGTGAACATGCGACGCACGAATGTAAGGGCTTTTCTCTACTCGTGCGTTTATTTATTTCGCGGCAGATCTGCGGTATATACTGCCTCGCATGACTCGCGCCGAGCCGCCGCTTTGCCGCCCGCGCTTCACGTGTGCGACCTCGCTTTGCCAACTGGAGAATCTCATGAGCATCCTTGCAGGCTGGAAGTGTCGTTTGGTCATGCTGGCGTTGTGCGCCGCAAGTGTCGGCGCCCATGCGGAAGACCAGCTCGCCAAAGTGAAGAAGGCCGGCGAACTGGTGGTCGGCACGGAAATGCAGTTCGCGCCTTTCGACTTCCTTGAAAACGGCCAGCAGGCGGGCTTCAACAAGGATCTGTTCGCCGAAGTCGGCAAGGAACTCGGCGTGAAGGTGCGCTTCATCGACCTGCCGTGGCCGAGCGTGCTGCCGGGGCTCGAAGCAGGCAAGTTCGATATGGTGGGCGGTCCGCTTACCGTCACGAAGGCGCGCATGGAGCGCTACACGTATACGCTGCCCATCGCGGACGCGACAGACGCGCTCCTTAAACGCGCGAACGACTCGTCGCTCAAGCAATCGTCGGACATTGCGGGCAAGACCGTGGGCGCAGGCAAGGGCTCCGCGCAGCTCGACCAGCTGAAGGCGTATGTGGCCACCTTGCCGAAGCCGCCTGAAATCCGCGAATACGTCGACAACAATCAGGCATACGCCGACCTCGCCGCCGGCCGCATCGCCGCCGTTGCGAACTCGATGACCAACATCGCCTATGTGGTCAAGCAGCGGCCCGAAACCTTTGCTGTGGTGCAGCCGCCGTTCGGCGCCAAGGTCTACTTCGCGTACTGCATGCGCAAGGACGCGGACAGCAAGCCGCTCGCCGACGCCTTCAATGCGGCGCTCGTGAAGATGCACAACGACGGGCGCCTCGCCGCGTTGCAGAAGAAATGGTTCGGCGTCGCGATGGACGCGCCCACCACCCTGCCCACGCCGAACTATTGACGCGCTCGACCGCCACGTCGAGCCCTTATTGACGCTTCTGACAGCACATCAGCGAGGGCGACGCTCATGTTCAGCACGACCGTCTTCCTGCAGGGCATGCCGCTGCTGTTGCACGCGGCGCTCGCCACGATCGGCGTGTCGCTGACCGGCCTTTTTATCGGCTTCTTCGTCGCGGTAGGCGTGTGTGCTGCACGGCTGTCGGGCAATCGCGCGGCGCGCCGGTTCGGCGGCGCGTATGTGTTCTTCTTTCGCGGCGTGCCGATGCTCGTGCAACTGCTGCTCGTGTACTACCTGCTGCCGTTTGCGGGCATCAACGTCTCTCCGCTTGTCGCGGCGGTCAGCGCGGTGTCCTTGTGCTCCGCGTCGTATATCGCCGAAATTCTGCGCGGCGGTTTTCTCAGCATTCCGCCGGGTCATATCGAAGCCGCGCGCATGCTGGGCCTCTCGCCGTTCGACACGCTGCGGCGCATTCTCGTGCCGCAGGCGTTTCGCCTGACGTTGCCGTCGCTCGTCAATGAAATGGTGTTGCTGATCAAGGCTTCGTCGCTGATTTCGGTGGTGGGCGTCGCGGAGTTGACGCGCACTGCGCAGAACATTGCAGCCAGCACGTATCGACCGCTCGAAGCGTATCTCGCCGCCGGCCTGATCTACTTCGTGATCTGCGGCGCGCTCGCGCTGATCGCGCATGCCGCCGAATACCGCCTGAAGCACGCCTGAAGCGCGCCTGATCGACCGGAGCCCCGCGATGCAACAGTTCGACCCCACCGTCATCACGCACAATCTTCAGCCGATTGCAGCCGGGCTCGCGACAACGCTCGGCACCTGGGCCGCGGGTGTCGCCATCGGCATGCTGATCGGCTTCGTCATTGCCGTGCTGCAGCTTTTTTGCGGACGCTGGGTGCGCGGCCTGTTGCGCTTCTATATCGAGCTCTTTCGCGGCACGCCGTTTCTCGTGCAGCTCTTCCTGCTTTACTACGGCGGTCCGTCGGTCGGCCTCACACTCGAGCCGATGACAGCCGGCGTGCTCGGACTCGGCCTGTATGGCAGCGCCTATTTCGCGGAAGCTTTTCGCTCGGGATTTCAGTCGGTGCCGCCCGGTCATCTGGAAGCGGCGTCGTGCCTCGGCCTGACGCGCATGCAAGCGGTGCTGCGCATTCAGATGCCGCAAATGCTCGTGCTGATCGTGCCCGCGCTCACGAATCTGATCATCGTGTTGAGCAAGGAGACCGCGGTGCTCTCGATCGTCACCGTGCCTGAGCTGACCTTCGTGCTGACCGGCATCGGCTCGGCGACCTTCGCTTTCGTCGAAACGCTGCTGATGCTGTGCGTGTGCTATCTCGCGCTCGTCGAACTCACTTCGCGCGCGGGCATGTGGGCCGAAGCGCGCATCGCCCGTTTCATGGCTTAAAGGAATCGGACCACATCATGAATGCCATTGCCGACATGCCCTCTTCCGCGTCCACCGTTGCCGACGGCGAGGGCGGCGCGCCGTTGATCGAGGTCCGCGATCTGCGCAAGCGTTTCGGCGATGTGGAGGTGCTGCGCGGCGTCGATCTGCAGATTGCGCGCTCCGAGGTCGTGTGCATCATCGGCCCTTCGGGCTCGGGCAAGAGCACCTTGCTGCGCTGCCTCGCCGCGCTCGAAACCTACGATCACGGCGACGTGCGCATCGAAGGCGAACTGCTCGGCTACAGCGAGCGCAACGGCCGCCGCGTGCGGGCGTCGCAGGCGGACATCAACCGGGTGCGGCGCAACGTCGGCATGGTGTTTCAGCAATTCAACCTGTGGCCGCACATGACGGCGCTGGGCAACGTGATGGAAGCGCTGCTGCGCGTGCGGCATCTTTCGCACGACGAAGCGCGCCGCCGTGCCAACGCGATGCTGGAAACCGTGGGCCTGTCGCATAAGGGCGACGCGTATCCGGCGAACCTCTCGGGCGGCCAGCAGCAGCGCGTGGCGATTGCGCGCGCGCTCGCCATGGAGCCGCACATCATGTTGTTCGACGAACCGACGTCCGCGCTCGATCCCGAGCTCGTCGGCGAAGTACTGCAAGTGATGAAGCAACTCGCGCGCGACGGCATGACCATGGCCGTCGTCACGCACGAAATGGGTTTTGCCGCGCAGGTGGCCGACAAGGTCGTATTCATCGACGAAGGACGCATTGCCGTGCAAGGCAAACCGCGCGAAGTCTTTCACGACGCTGGGCAGCCGCGCTTGCGGCAGTTCCTGCAGAACTACTTCGACCGCAATGCTTTCTGGGCGCGCGGCCCCGACGACGAGGCGCCCTGAGCGCGCCTTACGCTTCGCACTCCGCACGAACCGTGAAAAGGGGCCGCCGATGTCCGCCATGCTTCGCAGCAAAAGCCACCCTGCCGGCCAAAGGCCGCGAGCCGCCGCGGCTAAAAGCGTGCGCGCCGTGGCGCAGGCGCCGGCTGCGCGCTACGAGCAGGTCAAGGATCACATTCGCGGCATCATCGAATCCGGCGCGCGTCAGGCGGGCGATCGCCTGCCTTCCGAACTCGATCTGGTCGCCACGCTCGGCGTGTCGCGCATGACGGTGAACCGCGCGCTGCGCGAGCTCTCACACGAAGGGCTTGTCACGCGAGTATCGGGCGTCGGCACCTTCGTCGCGCAGGCAAGGCCGCAATCCACGCTTCTGATGATCGCGCATATCGGCGACGAAATCCGTTCGCGCGGCCACGAATACAGCTACCGCACCGTGCTGCTGCAGCGCGAGACCGCGTCCGCCGTGGTGTCGAATGCGTTAGGGCTTGCGCCCGGCGCCTCGGTCTTTCATGTGATTTGCGTGCACCGCGAAAACGGCTTGCCGGTGCAGCTGGAGGATCGCTACGTGAATCCGGCCGTCGCGCCCGAGTTCCTGCGGCAGGATTTCTCGGCGATCCGGCCGTCGGAATATCTGTATGAAACAGTGCCCGCGCACGACGTCGAACATATTGTCGACGCACACCTGCCCTCTCAGGCCGAAGCCGAGCTGCTCGACATTCGCGCGGACGAACCGTGCCTCACGCTCGTGCGCCGCACGTGGACGAGCGGCATTGCGGTGACGTTCGCGCGGTTTGTGCATCCCGGTTCGCGTTACCGGCTAGGTTGCCGCTTTTCGCCGGATCTGTCGCAACGGCAGGGCTGACGCCGCGTAGCGAACAGCGAGACCGCCGCCCCGCCGGCCCGCTAGACATTGCCCGCCAGATGAAAACGCGACGCCGGATGCCACAACTGCACCGACGTCGCGACATCGGCGCCCACCCACGTGCGACGCCAGAGCAACAGACACGGCTCGCCGATCTCCATCAACAGATGACGCCGCACGTACGCGTCCGGCTTTTGCGCATAGATGCGGAATTCCGCGCGCTGAATCGGCGCGAGGCGAACCATGTAGTGATTCGGCGTTTCGACCGTGAAGTCCTGTTGTAGATAGTCGGGAAACACCTTCGGATTGACGTAGCGATCCTCGTACTGGATCGGCTCGCCCTCCTCGCTGTGGACAATGCACGAATGAAACGCCGGGCCGCTCGGGAGGCCGAGCGCTTCGAGTGCGCGCGGATCGTCGCTCGGTTCGAGCATCAACACGCGCGCCGAATGACGATGGCCGCGCGCGGCAATTTCGTCGGCGATATTGCGGATTTCCAGCACCGTCGATTCGTAGCGCTGCGGCGCGACGAATGTTCCTGAACCTTGCACGCGCGTGAGCACGCGTTCGGCAGTCAGCTCGCGCAGCGCGCGCGACACCGTCATGCGCGCGACGCCAAATTCTTTCACCAGTTCGGCTTCAGAGGGAATCAGCCCGCCCGGCTTCCAGTCGCCTTCGCTGATGCGGCGGATCACGTAGCGCTTGATCTGCTCGTACGCGGGCATGGCTTTCGCGGGCGCCTCCTTGCAGGCGGCGCGCCGAGTCGCGCCCGCGCTGTGCTCGCCATCTGGCTGCGCCGGGTTGTGCCCCTCTTCGTGAGTCTCTGTAATTGTGTTCACTCCGACCTCGTGGGTGGGTTGGGTGTCGTAGCCGTCGTGCCGCTCGTCCACCCGCTGAAGTCCCGGCTCGCCGACGGATAGTCCGCGCACCGGCTCCATTCGAATCAAGCCGCGTGCGCCGCGCTGATCGTACTATTTGCGCTGTTCGCCGCTGCCGGGAACGCCTCGGCAGCGCTCACGCCGGCGATGGATGCGCCCGCAACGAACTCTGCGCCGCTGTTCGTCGTGGCGTCAGGAGCAGCATGGGGAATGACGTCAGGCGGCCCCATCTTACCCGTAGTAGGCAGCGGCGGCGGCGCCTCGCCCGCGATCATGCCGAACGCGACACTCATGTCCTCGGCGAGAGGACGGTCGTCGCGATAGGTCGGCACTTTCTGGCGGACGCGTTGCCACAAGGCATGCGTATGCGGCGCGCGCGGCGCATCGGTGGCTTGCAGATCGTACGCTTGCGCCGCGGCCAGCAGCTCGATCGCCACGATGCGTCCCGCGTTGTCGACGATCTCCAGCGCCTTGAGCGCGGCGGGCGTCGCGTGACACAAATGGTCTTCCTGCAAGCCGGACGTGATGCCGCCGTCGAGACTCGCGGGCAATGCGAGACGCCGGTTCTGCGCAACGAGCGAAGCCGCCGTGTATTGCGCGATCATGAAGCCGGAGCAGGTGCCGCCCGGTTCCGCGAGAAACGCGGGCAAGCCGCTCACCAGCGGATTGACGAGACGGTCGAGCCTGCGCTCGGCCATCGCGGCGACCTGCGCGATGGCGGTGGCGAGGCTGTCCATCGCCAGCGCAATGGACGCGCCCACCGCATGCGCCTGCGAATACACGCGCGGCTCCTCGGGCGTGCCGGCGACGATCGGATTGTCGGTAATCGATGCGAGCTCGCGATTGACCACGTCGGCGGTGGCGGCGAGCACGTCGCGCGCAGCGCCGTGCACATGAGGGATGGTGCGCATGGAAAGCGGATCTTGCGTGCGCTGGCCGACCACCGCGGCAAGAATGCCGCTGTCGGCGAGCGCCGAGCGCATGCGCTCGCCCACCAGGTTGAGCCCCGGCGAAACGCGCAAGGCAAGCGAGTCCGCGTCGAATGCGGCAAGCTGGCCGCGCAGATTCTCGAAGCTCATGGCCGCGACCACGTCGGTCCAGTCGAAGAGGCGCACCGCACGCGCGAGCGCCAGCGCCGCGAGGCCCGTCACGCACGGCGTTCCGTTGATGAGGCTCAAGCCCTCTTTCGCCTCCAGCACGAGCGGCTCGCGGCCGAGCAGTCGCAAGGCGTCGCGGCCCTTCAGCCGTTCGCCGCGAAAGCGCACATAGCCCTCGCCGATGCACACGAGCGCGATATGCGCCATATGGCTCAGATAACCGACCGAACCGAACGCCGGCACTTCCGGCAGACAGTCGGCATTGAGCAAGGCGACGAGCTGATCCGCGACGTCGAGACGAACGCCCGAGTGACCATGCGCAAAATTGTTGACCGCCGCGGCCATGATCGCGCGCGTCTCCGCGACGCCGAGCGGCGCACCCACGCCGACCGCGTGACTCATCAGAATGTTGCGCGAAAGCGTGCGCTGCTCGGCCGGCGACACGATCACATCGCACAACGCGCCCACGCCGGTATTCACGCCATACGCGCGAATGCCGCGCTCGACGATCTGTTCGACGAGCACACGCGCCGCCGCGATGCGCGCGCGGGCGTCGGCGGAAAGCTCGAGCGGCTCGCCAGCGGCGACCGCCGCCACCTGTGCCCAGTCGAGAGGACGATCGGAACGGATCACGGCCATGATGGTGCTCTACACGATTAGGGGTGTTAAACGCTGTGCGGGAAAAGGCGCCGCTCAGTTCGTCGTGCGGTCGTGATGACTCGACACGAATTGCCGGAAGCGCTCCGACTTGCACTCGACGAATACCTCGTCGGGCGAGCCGTCCGCCTCCACCTGCCCCTGATGCAGGAACATCACGCGATTCGATACGTGACGCGCGAAACCCATTTCATGCGTCACCACCAGCATCGTGCGGCCTTCCTCGGCAAGCGAGCGCATCACGCGCAAGACCTCGCCGACCAGTTCGGGATCGAGCGCGGAAGTCGGTTCGTCGAACAGCATGACCTTGGGATGCATGGCGAGCGCACGGGCAATCGCCACGCGCTGCTGCTGGCCGCCCGACAGATGCGCCGGATAGTGGCCGCGTTTTTCCGCGAGACCGACTTTGGCGAGCAGCGCCTCGGCTTCTTCCACGGACTCCGCGCGGCTACGCTTGAGCACGCGCATCGGCCCTTCGATCAGATTTTCGAGCACGGTCATATGCGACCAGAGATTGAAGTTCTGAAACACCATGCCGAGTTGCGAGCGCACGCGGTCCACCTGGCGGCGGTCGCTCGGTTGCAGCTTGCCGTCGCTGCGGCGCTTCATTTTCAGTTCTTCGCCGGCGAGCGCGACGGAACCGTCGTCGGGCGTTTCGAGCAGATTCAGGCAGCGCAGAAAGGTGCTCTTCCCCGAGCCGCTCGCGCCGAGAATCGAAATCACGTCGCCTTGATGCGCATCGAGCGAAATGCCTTTGAGCACGTGATGATCGCCGAACGATTTGTGAATGTTCTTGACCGACAGTGCAACGGGTGCCGTAGCGTTCATGGAATTCTCCAGGTTCATCCGGAATGGCCGGCGCTCAGGGCGCGGCACGGCGTGCTTCAGTGGTGGCGGACACCGGGCGGCTTGGCGCGGCCGGCCGCGGCGCCGCGCGCAGATGCCGCGACAGGCGCGTCTCCAGCAGGCCGAGCGCGCGCACGATCACGAAGTTCAGGAACAGATAGATCAGCGCGGCGCAGATGAACACCTCCGTCGTGCGATAGGTTTGCTGAATGATCTGCTGCGCGACGCCGGTCACTTCCCACACGGTGACGAGACTCGCGAGCGCGGTGGATTTGACGAGCAGCACCGCTTCCGTCGAATACGCCGGCAAGCACTGGCGCAGCGCAATGGGGCCGATCACGCGGCGCAGCAGCGCGAAGCCCGAGAGGCCGATCGAATAGCCTGCCTCGATCTGCCCGACAGGCACGGCCATCAAACCGCCGCGAATGATTTCCGCGGTGTAGCCGGCCGTGCACAGCGCAAGCGACAACACCGCGCACAGGTACGGTTCGCGCAGCACCGGCCAGAGGAAGCTCTCGCGAATCACGCCGAACTGGCCCATGCCGTAGTACACGAGGAACATCTGGATCAGCAGCGGCGAGCCGCGAAACACGAGGATATAAGCGCGTGCGAAGCGATTCGGCAGCCAGTGCGGCGACACCCGCATCGTGACGATGACGAGCGACAACAGTCCGCCGAGAATCAGCGAGCAGAAGAAAAGCCCAAGCGTGGTCGGCACGGCGGCGAGCAGTTGCTTCACCGTGTCGAGCAGAAAGTCGAAGTCGAAATTCATGATGCCGTCGCCGTCAGTTGCGCGCGAAGTTGCGCTTGAAAGACCGGCCCACGCGCGCCTCGGCGTGGTTGAAGACCCGGTTCGAGATGCTCGTCATCAGCAGATACAGCGCGCCGCCCACCACGAAGAACGTAAAGTATTGATGCGTGGAGCCCGCCGCCACCTGGCTCGTGCGCAGCAACTCCGCCAGACCCGTGACCGAGATCAGCGCGGAATCTTTCAGGCTCAGCTGCCAGACATTGCCGATGCCCGGCAACGCGAAGCGCAGCACTTGCGGAATCAGGATGCGGCGCGCCATCGTGAGGGTCGGCATGCCGATGGAACGGGCCGCTTCCAGTTCGCCGCGCGACACCGCGAGCACCGCCGAGCGATACACCTCGGCCTGATACGCGCCGGAAATCATGCCCACGGCGAGCGCCCCGATGACGAACGGCGGCACACCGACAAAGCCCTCGGCGCCGAACCACTGGCCGACCGTGGTGACGAGTGTCGAGCCGCCGAAGTAGAACAGGTAGATGACGAGCAGTTCGGGCACGCCGCGAAACACCGTCGTGTAGATGTCGCCGACCACCCGCAACGCGCGCAGGCGCGACAGTTTGGCCGCCGCGACCAGCGCGCCGAACACCGCGCCGACCGCGAGCGCGGCGAGCGTGAGCGCGACGGTGATCAACGCCGCGAGCAGCAACACGCCGCCCCAGCCTTCCGGCCCGAAGCCGAGCATCTGTATCAGAGCCATTGCCTACCTCTCATTCATGACGGCCGATGAAACAGCTGCACGCGCAAGCTCGCGTCCGCACGTGCAGCGTGACTCCAACGCCGCGAAAATCAGGGCGTGACGTCGGTCTTGAACCACTTGGCGGACAGCTTCTTGACGGTGCCGTCGGCGAGCGCCGCGCTGATCGCGGTGTCGAATTTCGCCTTCAGATCGGCGTCCTGTTTGCGGAATGCGAGGCCTTCGCCCGGGCCCCAGATCGGGCCACCGATCTTCGGACCGGCCATGATGATCGACGAGGTTTCCTTCTTGTCGACGTTCGCTGCGTAGTACGTCACGTCGTCGAACGACGCGTCGATGCGGCCGTTCGCCAGATCGAGGTCGCGCTCCGGCGAAGTCTTGTAGACGCGGATGGTGGCGATGTCCTTGAAGCCGTCGTTGATGAACTTCGTATAGACGGTGCCGGACTGAATGCCGATGGTCTTGCCCTTCAGCTGCTTGCGCAGCGCGTCGACAGTCGGCTGATCGGCTTTCGGGTCGCCGGAGAGCTTGACGACGGCGGCGCCGGGTGCGGCTTTCGGCAGCACTTTCGCGTCGGCGACGGCAAACGTGGCCGGCGTGGCGGCATACGGCTTCGAGAACGCGATGATCTTCTCGCGCTCCGGCGTGATCGAGATGGCGTCCATCAGCACGTCGAACTTGCCGGCTTGCAGCCCCGGGATCATGCCGTCCCAGTCTTGCGCGACCAGATTGCATTGCAGCTTGATGCGCTCGCACAGATTCGCGACCAGTTCGGGTTCAAAGCCGCCGAGCTTGCCGCCGGGCACGGTCAGGTTCCACGGTGCATAGCCGCCTTCCAGCGCGATGGTCACCGTCTTCCATTCCTTGGCTTGCGCCGGCGCTGCGAGGATTGCCGCCGCGCCCAGCATGGCGCCGATCAATGCTTTTGCTGCCGTGGTGCGTTTCACTTTCACGTCGAAACTCCTTGATTGAGGAAACCGTCGAGCCGAATGTTTAACCGCCGCTTAATTTGTATAGACAAGTCTGCATGAGTCAAAAAGCCGTCGCAAGCGGATTCGTGCAAAATTGCGCCAATCATCGGGTAAGCCCCTAGAGATCGCGGAGGGACAAGGCTTTCAGGGTGGTTTCCGAACGCTGGCGAAGCGCGGCGTACGCCGCCGCGATGCTTCGGCACGGTGCATTTTGTCTAGACAGGTTCACGCATGCGCCGCCCGGGTGCAGGCGTCCCGGCGCGTCTACCAGATGAGAGGAATGAAGCGATAGCGCACACGCGCCATGTAACCGGTATAGCCGTCGAGCTGTTCGGCGAGCAGCCGCTCTTCGCGCACCGCGCGCCAGCCGAGCCCGAGGGCCATGGCCGGAACGAACGCGAGGCCCCACCGCGAACCCAGCAGCAAAGGCGTCCCGACGAAGAACAGCAGCGCCGCCGAATACATCGGATGACGCACGTAGGCGTAAGGACCGCTGTCGATCACCTTATGGCCGCGGCTCGCCTGAATCTTGACGACCGGTGCCGCATAGCTATTAGCCGCAAACACGAAGCGGCACATGACGATAGACACCAGCACGCAAAGCGAGCCGAGGCTTACGAGGGCCACCGGCAGCGGTGCGGAAGCGCGAAAGCGCATCGCATCGAGCCCCATGACGACGAGCCAGCCGCACCACACGCATGCCACGGCCGCCATGAAGAACCGGTCCCAACGGCTTTGCTGCTTCTGCACGAACGGCGCGAGACGCTCGGCGAGCAAGCCGGGATCGCGCCGCGCGAGCCACAGGCCGGTCCACAGGCTCAGCGCGCCGAGCTCGATGAGATACCACCAGGCGGCCGGCCACGCGAGCGTGCCGGCCGCGCCGAACAGCAGCACGCCCATGCTCGCGAGCCACAGCACCGTTTGCACGACGAGGCGCGCGACCATGGCCGTTGCAGGTCAGGCCGGATCCGCCTGACTGCGCACGCGGTTGAATATCTCCGCAACGTCGATGTCGCCGGTATCCAGACCGAAGCGATCGCGCAGACAGGCCGCTAGCTCCTCCGCGTTGGCGAGGCGCGCTTCGCGAAGCAGGCTGCCATTCGCCGCGCGTTCGCTCAACTGGTCGTTGAGCAGTGTGAGCCGCGCCTCGGCCAACACGCGGCACACGATCAGATTGCTGGCGAAAATCACATCCGGCGACGTGGACGTGTACCAGTTCGAGGTTTCGTTATCGATCCATTCGACCGGCTGCAAGTCGAGACGATAGACAGGCGACCACCTTTCATCGCGTCCCTGCACTTCCAGGTAAACCGCGTTGTGCGAGGCGTCCGCGAGCCGGAAAGTGCCGAGATCCGTGCGTTGCGCAAGACCGGGAGACAGGCGCAGCGGCGAGGTCAGCGTGACGCTGCCGAAACCCACGTCGGCGATCCATGCTTCGTTATCCAGATCAATACGCAAGGCCAGGTGCGTGCGGGGCGTGACGGCGCTATGATCGCGGCCCCACAGCACGCGGCCGAGCAGCGGCGTGACCTGGAAGCCCAGTTCCATGAGCACGTGGGCGAGCAGCGTGTTGTGCTCGAAGCAGTAGCCGCCGCGACGATCGTCGACGAGTTTTGTTTCGACGGATTCGAGGTCGAGCTTCACGGCCCGGCGCGCGAGCGGGCTCAGGTTTTCAAACGGAATGGCGCGTGGGTGCAGGCGATGAATGGTCTGCAGCACCTCGAGCGTCGGCGCGCGCGGTCCCGTGTAGCCAATGCGCCTGAAGTAGTTGTCCAGATTTAACGTATGTGACATCGGAATGGTCCATTGTTATGAATTTCGCCGTCTTACTACGTTACTACGGTACTGCGTTACTGTGCGCCGCCCAGTGCCGACTTCGCAATAGACGGCACGCTGATACCGTGGCTCGATGCAAACTGTACCGCGGAACTGAGTGTGGACATGAGCGACTGCAACTGCCCCGGCGCCGACTGCGCGATATACGACGCGCTTTGCATGGTCTGCGGATTCATGCCGGCCTGCAGCAGCGACGAAGGATTCATCTGCCCGATACTGCCGAGCCCCGACTGCATGCTCGAATACTGGCTCACTCCCTTGGCGAGCGACGAGAGGCCCTCGCTGAACGCCTGCCTGTTCACCGGCGTTTGCGCGGCGCCGCCCGCGCGGCTCGCAAAGGCCTGCGTCAACGTTTGCGACAGCGACTGCTGCGTGCTGCCTACCTGTGTCAACTGACTCACGGAAGGCGTGCCGCCACCGGCGAGCAGGCCGGCCGCCTGCTGCGCCTGGCCGGCGGCGCTGCTCAGACCCATCGCCGAGGCAAGCGTCGACTGTCCGCTCAGCACCTGCTGATTTGCGCCCACGTAGGTTTGCAGCAGTTGCGACAGTCCGCCGGGCGACGCCGCGCCGCTCGCCTCTGCCGCACTATCGCCGCCGCCAATGCCGAACTGCTTGAGATTCAGCTGTGCGTTCGCGGCGCCGCTTGCAAAAAGCCCTGCAACAGTGCCGGCACTGGCCAGCAACGAAATGAGGAGGGCGCGCTTTTTCATGATGTGACTCCTTGTAAGGGGCTGCTAAAACTCGTGCGATTTCGACAAGCCGTATCGCCAGGCGTTCGCGCAAAAACGCGAATTTGTGAGCTTGCAACGCGATGGGCGCGGTCTTGGTCAACTTCCGTTGACGCCCACAAGCCGCGTGGGTACGATCACGCGCATTCCGCAGTTCCTCGCGAACCCATCCCCGCCTATCCGCTTGGCCGCCCGTTAAACAGCCATTTAGCGGCGCGAAATGCCCGGGCAGTCGATAACAACTTGAAAGGCTTTTCATGAAGCTCGTCCGATCCATTCGACGCGTCGCGCCGTTGCCTGCCGGTCGCGGCCTCACGTCGCTGAGCGGCAGGACCGCCCGGCACGCGCGCCTGCTGTCGCTGCGCCGCGCGGCGCTATATACCGCGCTCGCATGGGCTTCGCTGTGCGGCGCAGCCATGGCGCAGACCGGCGCCGATTCCGCGGCCGACGGCAAGCCGGCGAACGAAGTCGATGCGAACAAGACATCGGCGAGTGAAGCGGGCTTGTGGGGCCGCGAGCAGCTGTTCGGCGACATGGGCGGTTTGCGTCCATGGCTCGGCCAGTATGGCGTGACATTCGCGCTGACCGAAACGAGCGAGCTGCTTGGCAGCCTGCGCGGCGGCCTTGCGCGCGGCGTCGCATACGACGGCCTGACCACCGCGACGGTGCAACTGGATACGGACAAGGCATTCGGCTTGCCGGGCGGCCAATTCAACGTCAGCGCCCTGCAGATTCATGGGCGCAATCTCAGCAGCGACAAACTGGGCACGTTGAACACCGCAAGCGGGATCGAAGCGGACGACGCGACGCGTCTTTGGGAGCTGTGGTATCAGCAGTCGTTCCTGAACAAACGCATCGACGTGAAGATCGGTCAGCAGAGTATCGATCAGGAGTTCATCTCCAGCACCTACTCCGCGCTTTTCCTCAACACGATGTTCGGCTGGCCCGCGCTGCCTTCGTACGACATGCCGTCGGGCGGCCCCGCGTATCCGCTGTCGGCGCTCGGCGTGCGCGTGCGCGGACAGATCACGCCTTCGTTGACGGCACTCGCGGGCGTGTTCGACGGCGATCCGCTCGGCAACAATCCGAACAACCGCAGCGGCACCAACTTCAATCTGCATAACGGCACGCTTTTCATCGGCGAGCTGCAGTATGCAATCAATCAACCTGTCGACAGCGGTGAAGGCGCGACGCAAGGGCCGGCCCGGGTTGGCCTGCCGGGCACGTACAAGATCGGCGTCTGGTACAACAACGGCCGCTTCGCAGATCCGCGCTACGACGGGAACGGTGTGTCGCTCGCGAGCCCCGCTTCTACGGGCGTGGCGGCGAACCATCGCGGCGACTACAGCTTCTACGCGGTGGCCGACCAGATGATCTGGCGCCCGAACCCCGGCGAGGCACGCAGCCTCGGCGTATTCGCGCGCGTGATGGGCGCGCCCGGCGACCGCAACCTGGTGAGCCTCGCGGCCAACCTCGGCGTCGTGCTGAAAGCGCCGTTCGCCGGCCGCGACAATGACAGCGCCGGTCTTGCGCTGAGCTATATCAAGGTCGGCAGCCACACGCGCGGAATCGATCAGGACAACCTGGCAATGAGCGGCGGCCCGTACGGCGTTCGCACCAGTGAAACGGCGCTCGAGGCGACGTACCAGTATCAGATCGCTCCCTGGTGGATGCTGCAAGCCGACGCGCAATACACGTTCAATGCGGGCGCCGGCCAAAATCCCAACGATCCGACGAAGCCGCTGCGCAACACGTTCGTGGTCGGCCTAAGAACGAATATCGCGTTCTGATGCCGCTCGCGCCGCCACCGCACGCGCGAGCGGCGCGAGCCGTCAAGAAGCCGCCGCCACGGATCCGCGCGGCTGGGCCCGCACCGATAGGTCCTGGACCATCTGGGCAGCCAGGTAATCGCAGGTGGGCCGGTCCGACTTCGCGCTGCGCGCCACCACGATTTCGAGCGGCTCGATGGCCGGCAAACCCTGCGCCTCGCCGAGAATGGCCAGCCGCGACGGCACGCTGCAACGCGTGAGCGCAACCACCGACAACCCGGCATCCACCGTGGCCACGAGGCCCATCAGGCTCGCGCTGCTGAACGCCGCGCGATAGCGAATGCGCGCGCCGTCGAGCGCGGCGAGCGTATGCTGACGCGCCACGCAACCGGGCTCGTACAAGCCGACCGGCAACGGCGACGCCGCGAGCACCGGCGTATCGACAGAAGCGCCCACCCAGACCATCGGCTCGCTCCGCACGAATTCGCCGCGCATCTTGCGGTCGCGCGTGACAAACGCGAGATCGATCTTGTTGTCCGCGAGCATGGGCGCGAGCGACGTGCTTTGCGCACAGACGATTTCGATTTCCACGTGAGGATAGAGATTCGAAAAGCGCCGCAACACCGGTGACAGGAGCGACGACACATAGTCGTCCGGAGCGCCGAGCACCACTCGCCCCGTGACCTCGGGCCGCACGATCGCCGACCACGCCTCTTCATGCAATGCGAGCACGCGCCTCGCGTATTCGAGCAGCGTGTTGCCCGGCCGCGTCAGCGAGAGATTGCGCGTAGTGCGCGCGAAGAGCGTGGTGCCGAGCATGCTTTCGAGCCGTTTGATCTGCATGCTGACGGCCGCCTGCGAGCGATGCACGGTCGCCGATGCCTTCGTGAAGCTGCCCGTGTCCACGACCGCAACGAAAGTGCGCAGCAAATCCACGTCGAATTCGGGGTGCATGATTCATCAATTCCGCTTATGGAATTTCTAAATTTAATTCGTTTGTGCACGCACGGCAACCGGCGCAATACTGGGTGCAGTTCTTCGCCCACTGGTCCTTTGCAAAAGAAACCTGTTCTGTTGCAAACAAACCTGTTCTGGAGTTTTGACGGAAATAAATCTGTTCCAAGCTATCCCTGCCGTCGCCGCCGCTTGCAAACAAACTTGGTGTGGCGGCCGCAACCTCCTGTTTTCACGTGGGATTTACCTGCCGGTCGTGAGCGCTACGTCCAGGGTCACTAAACGTGCCCCGCCGACAGGTTCAAGAAGTTACGCGTTCAGTTCGGAAGACAGTGATGCCGGCAAATGGGTGCCCCAATAAATCAATGAGTTGCGAAAAATAGTGCAAACAAATCTGTTCGCGCAGTTCGAGTTTGCAAAAGAAAACTGTCGCGCTGCCGCACGCCTCAAGCCCGCTGCATAACGCGGTTTTGCCTGATCAATTGGGGTTGGCGGAGTGCGAATTTACGATCAACTTACAAGGAGGTGGCCTTTGGCAGAGAACTTCCAGAGGAGTTCGCTGCAATGCTGCTGGACAGTCTTGAAGAGCGAAGGACAGCCATCGTCTGGACCAAGATGACGCCGAACCGCATGGTGGATGGAGAAAATCCGCGCTGTGGGCCGATGACCTTGACCTTAGAGCAAACAGTCACAGTTCGACCACGCAGCAAGATCTATCGCAGTCGACCATAGCTCAATCCAAACATGACACGCCATTGGAAGTCGGTGGGACGGGGGAACGTGCCCGGAGCCGACTCATCTATGAGTCGTACGCTACACGCTGCGTGGCATGCAAGCCAAAATAACGGCCGTAATTTGGCTGTTGTGTCTGGCCATTCCGGCGCCATCAAAGGCGCCTGCTGATTTGGGAGAAGACCGTGGGTCAATTCGACGAAACCTTGCACGCTACTACAAGCTCAAAAGCCCGACATTGTAAGCAGTCGAAGCTTGAAAACAGTAAGGCCCGCAAAGCGGGCCTTACTGTTTTCAGCGGTGGGCCAGCATGACAGTGGCGGATTCGTGGACCCGAGTAGCGCCTCGGTTCATAAAGCGTCATGGTCATGACTGCACCCTGCGGTCAACTTTGCGTGCTGCGAAAGACGGCCGCGGCTTTGGATTGGGTTAAGTCAGTCATCTTAAGCTCTCGTGCACACGCAAAGCGAGGGCAAGCGCCGCGTCCGGACTCAGCGGCAGTGGTTCGAGTGGCGCTACATGCAAAGCCCAAGTGCATAACTCGCGCACCTTGCCCTTCTCCGCTGGCGACAGGGTCAGAACAGCCAGCGCGGCGTCGACGACCGCTTCAGCCGGACCGGCCAGTCCAGTTTTCTGTCTGCAGCACTCGTACATTGCGTCAAACGCGGCACGAACTCGCGTCGAGCCCGTATTAGCTTCAGCGCGTGCATCGTGCATAAATGCCTCGTACGTCGTCATGGCAAAAAGCCTCTCAGCGATTTGGTCCATGCAAGCAATCACGCTGCCGGGCAGCTTTCGAAATCGCTCGCGGTCTGCGGCTGGCAACTGGAAGCCATTCGCCGCGATTCTTGCGAACAAGTGATCACGCGACGAACCGGGGAATGTCAACTTCCGCATCTATGCGTCGCATAGCCGTGCTCCTAGCAATTTCGTCCATACAGCCAGCTCGACGCGTCGATTGCCCTTTCGCCATGCTAGCATACGCACGCCGGTTCGTTAGTAGTGCGACCTTTGTTGCGTCATGCAACTAAGGGCGGCTGGCTGTGATTCAAAGCGGTTTTCAGACGAAATATGATGTGGTGACGTGCAATCGAAACCTGAGTTGACTCAAACAAGCCTGATTTGCCCGTTTTCGACATACAAAACTGTTCCTCAGACCTCAACGCTCCGCACCGGGCCGCTGACAAACAAATCTGACTTGACGGTAAACCCATTGATCCGCACGGAGCTGTCCACGCAAGGCCTTGCCTGCCAGCGCTGAGCGAATCACTACACCGTCGACCCGGCTTCGCCCGAATCTTGCCTCCTTTGGGTGGCCGGACCACACATCTCGCGCAAGCCTTATCAGCTAGGCAGCCGCGAAAATTCGTGACAGATAAAAACTGTTCTCGGCAAAACCAATTGCAAACACAACTGGCGTGAAGCCCGGCTCAATGGAAAAGCTCCGGATCGATTGACGCGAATTTTCGCCCTCGCTTTGAATCGCGTTCGAACTTTGCCGGGTAAAAGCAGCCGTTGACGAGAATTTCCCCGACCGCCTGACGTACAGCTAACTCTGGGAGGGGGTCCGAAGCGTCTGGTTCGTTAGTTCAACAAGCTCGACAAGGAGCCGACGTTCTTCGGAGGCAAGCGTGTCCGCGTGAAATGTTTCCAAATCGCGGAGCGTCTTCAACAATCGCCTGAGCACATGAAAAGTTCGGCTTGGCATTGGCCAGCTACGCATAAGATACGCGAGTGGTAAAACACACCTCCTCTCGCACCACTTGTCAAAGAGGACCATACACAGATCGTCGATTTCAGCCTGCGATGGCCGGTCGCACCGAGGCGTGCATTCCAGATCGTTATTCATCAGTTGGAACGCGCTCATATATCTTCTTAGTCCGAGCAAGAGTGGAAAGCTGCCGACTTTCAGAGGCACACCTTCTTATGTGAAACACGTAAGTTTGCGAACCGCTGATTACAACCTTAGCCGCGGCAATCCGGGCTGTCCATGGTAGAGCGCGCCCCGGCCGAACGCGTCGTGTTCGAGGAACTGAATGCGATCGACCGGGAGCCAGCAGCCCGACCGCGAAGAAGTGACGTCCGGCCCCGTGCGCCTCAGGCAGCCTTCTTCGTCTTCAGCGGCGGGAACGACGCGTCGATTTCCGTCTTGAAGGTGTTGTTGAACAGGTTTGTGATGAAGCTGCATGCCGTCTCAGCCACGATGTCGACGATTTGTGCTTCCGTGAAACCGGCAGCTCGCACTGCTTCGACATCCGCGTCCTCGATGTGGCCACGCGACGTGGCAACCTTGTACGCGAACTGCAGCGCAGCGTCGGCCTGCGGGTCCGTTGAATGACCTTCGCGGTTCAGCTCCATATCTTCCTGCGTCAGACCCTGCAGCTTGGCACCC